>Ga0208643_1000088_pt1 | contig 56399 bp, 68 predicted proteins | sample VirMetDEL_Nov_12_FD_184516 | JGI IMG/M metagenome (GOLD analysis project Ga0208643, IMG submission 184516) | Aqueous microbial communities from the Delaware River and Bay under freshwater to marine salinity gradient to study organic matter... | ecosystem: Environmental > Aquatic > Marine >...
CAGAGATAGTGTCTACCGACTCGTTCATTAGGCGGATGGTGCTCATTAACGTGCTCATTTCTCATTCCTTTATTGTTACATGTTCTATTTAGTTTATTTGTGTGTGGTGTTTACCACTTAACTTTATCTGCCCAATATGCTGCTGACATTTTACCTTTGGCAATGTTTTTGCCGTGTCTTGCCTTGAATGACTTGCGCTTCGCTTTCATCTTATCAGACTCGCCTTTTTTAGGGTCGCCTGCAGTTGAAGCACCTTGCTCACCGAAACGGATAGTCTTAACCTTGTCGCCATCTTTGGCAACGACAATATGACTCTTCTTCGGGTGGCTTGGTGTTCCTTTGGGCTTATTAAAGCCTGAAACACCAGCTTTGGCCAGCCGAGGATCTTTTTCTTTTTCAGTTATGAATTCTTTAAATTTAAGCATTAGGAGTATCTTTCTTCAATTTTTTGACCAGAGCATCAGTGCCTTCTTCGCCAGCACCACATTCCGACATTGCTGCTGAAACTTTCTTTTTCACTTCAGGGGACAATTCCTTATAGTGATAAAGATTGACGCTGTCTTCGTCGTGCACCTTACCCGTCATCACCTGACCTTTGTGCGAGTGTTGGTCGCCCTTCCACTCTTCACCGTCAGCTGTGTAATGCCCCTCAGAACGCCAGGATTGTTCTTCGTTTACGACTTTGGCGAGAATACGAGGATTCACCCCAGGATATTGTTTTGAAACCTGAGCTGCATAATACTCGGAGCTGTGCTTCAATGGCTTGCCGTTTGCTTCTTTTTTCTTCCTGTCCATGATATCCTTCAGCACTTTACTAGCAGCTGAATACTTGCCTTTAGAAACAGTCTTAGCTTTGAGCTTATCTATAATTTGGGATGTCGGAGCTTCTTCAAGCCCTTCACTCTTACCTTTAGCTTTAGCCCATAGATCGGAGTCGGTGGTCTTTTGAGTTGTTCCTCCAGTCAGGAAAGAATTGACTCTAGCAAAAGCCCACTGTTGTGGTGTAGTTCCTGGTCGGTGGCTGGTCTTCCAAGCAGCCATGCCGCGATCATAGACTTTCTTGATGATGTCATAAGATACTCCAGTCTTATCTGCCTTCTTTTGGAGGGCAGCAATACCAGCTTCAGTAATGACTTCTTCAGTTTGTTGATTCTTTTCTCTAGTATCTGCGGTTCTGGCTCTATCTAATACACGGTCGTGCTTTTTCTTATCAGCTTCTTTTTCTCTTTCGATAGAACGCTTGGCGTCTTCAACTTCACCTTCTCCGAACATATCTCGGAACTTCTTAGTGTGCTTAGACTCCGGGTTCTTTATCTTAGCTTCAAATAAAGCGTCAAAACTCTCTGTCTTTTCACCACCACGTGCGGACTTCAATCTAGCAATCTCTTTCTTGCGCGTAGCAGGAATCAACTTCTTAGCCAGTTTTTGAACCATGGCTGATTTCTTTTGAACTAGTCTATCAACCTGAATCTTATCGCTTGGGGACAATTCTTTATAGTTGACTCCGCGATCACCGGCGACCTTCTTACGAACGGTAGCAATAGCAGCTTTCTTTGCTCTACTTTTAATAGCATCCGTATTTGCCATTCTCTTGGCTTTCATCTTCTTGATACGCTGTAGTTTTGGGGCAAGCTTCTTCATTCTGCGGCCAATGACTTTACGCTGCGATATTGTTAGCGGCTTTCTTTCTTCATCCATATCTTCTTTGATGACTGAACGGATGGTGTCATAGATATCTTGAGCATCTTTTTCGGTCAGTTTCTTTGGAAGTCCAGTCTTGAATGTTTCGAAGTCGCCTTCAATAGCAAGTGCGCGCAGCTTTGATGCGGACATACCCTCCACGCCTACAGAATCTGGGTCGCGCGCTCCAGCTGAGATCACGCTGATAGAATCAAAGTTATATGCCTTTCCGTTGTACTTATCAAGCAGGCCTCCAAATTCACCAACACGATCAGAGCCAACAACCATAATTAGGTCGGTGTAGTTCTTTTGGAGTTCTTGGAGGATTTGGATGATGGTCTTTGAGTTGGATTGCTCAATAACTTTGCCGAAGGCTTTGCGTGCGAAACGAATCTTCTCAGCATAATTGAGAGGATCCTTTTTATTATTTTGAGTGTGAGAAAGAAAGACCTTAACGTCAGCTTTCTCTTTCTTTCCAATGGCTAGTAGTTTATCTACAAGCTTTTGGTGTCCGACGGTGGGCGGATTTAGTCTGCCGAAAGTCATTACTACTTTTTTCATTGTATTTCCTAGGGTTTTGCGTACACTTACCTAAAATAAAGCTTGACTTATCTACAAAATAAGGTATAATAGATATTGTCGCCTTTTAAGTCTATTTATAACAACCAATACTTATCCCTTCTCCCAACCCTTTATGTAGTCAGAAGAGAAATTAGCATGACTGAACTGCATTCTGTTTACCAACTTCAAAGCACTACCATCATTATCAATAGCTACATACCCTTCCGGTGAAGTAACTTGAAACCCGTCTTTGGTTCTCAATAGTGTCGTAATGTTACTGGCTTGATCCATCTTACTGATAATCATCTCTTTCGCATCAATCAACAGATTCATCATCAAAAAGATGTTCTCTAGATTATTCACATTAGGTTTCGAGAAGTATTTCAAGAGGTCATCACGCTTCTCCAGTTGAGAAGTTTTGCCTTTAGCTGTACTTCTCTTGCCGGCTTCTTTTTCGTAATACCGTTCTATATAGGCGATCAGATCTCTGACGTGTGATTTTACGTTTGTAATCTTCTGCCCATCCCTCACCTTTGTATTGAAGTGTGTCATAACCTTTTGGTGGAGCAAAGCATTATCTGAGATCCCATTAAGAGTAGCGGCGTCAAGCTTCTTAAATAACTTGCCGGCCTCTGATAGGTATGACGTCACTTTCTTAGTCTCTTTATCTGTGAACGTAGCCGAACCAGAAACGTCAGTAAACATAGCATCTACCGACCAGACGTTTGGTGTCCTGTTGAGTTTAGAGGCAATTTCCTTACCGAATGTCGCCTTCATATTCTCAAAGCTCGTACCGGTGTATGTGGTATGCCATACGATGCCTATTTTGGCCTTCCTTATGGTAGCGCCCAACTCAGACTTACTAGGCACGGAATATACTATGGTATTTGGGTGGAAGGTCGTAACCTTCTCGCCGTCATGAACTTCAGATTTCAAGTCAGCTTTACTGAATAGAAAATCACCCTGTACGACTCCAGTGATACCAAGCTCGGGAAGGTATTTGAGAGCATCCTTCAACTTAGTGGCAAGTTCGCCTTTAGTGTCGGCGTCTACTTCTTCTGGTGTCTTGTAGATTTTAGGGTTCTTATTGAAGATACCTTTTTTCGCCACAAAGAATGCGCCGTCACTTGGATCGGAACCAGCAAAGATAGCAGGAGCACCGTCCCATTTAACAGTAGTAGAAACACCCCGACTGCTGTTGCCAGCAAGCATGTCACGAAGAGATCTAAGTAAGTTGATAGCTTGCCTTGTACCATTTACGCCTCCATTAAGAACAGCATCTTCAAGATGGTGCATATGTGTGTTCTTTTCTTCAATTAAGAATGATTTAAACTTCTTCATTGGCACAACCTCATTTCGGCACACAGTTAGGAACGGTCTTGCCGTCCTTCTTCTTTGATCCAACTTGCTTGTGCGAATCCCAACAAGGGTCGGAATCTTCAGCAGCGTATTGTTTTTTGAGCCTTTCATACTCAGCTTTTCTGTCTTTGGCTCGTTTGTCTAGGTCAAGACCCTTCTTCTTCAGTCGACTTGTCAAACGGTCTGCCGCTGATTTACCTTCATTGACTTCTTCTTTAATTTTCTGCGGTTTTTGCGACGCTATCCACTTTGCAGCGATGTTGTTTTCGGGCGGCTTCTTTGCCCAAGTCATGATATCCTTATACGCTTCGATCGTTGACCTCTCAATATCCGCACCGTCTGAGTTGTCTACAATAATCATCCTGTTGCGGAACAGCCCTTGGAACTTGCCGATGTTATTCTGAACGCCCTTCCACATCTTAGTGACCAATTCGGGGGACAATGATCGGTCTCTCTTGGAATTTCTATTCAAAGAAGTTTCTAAATCAGTATTGACAAATATCATCTTTACAGCATAACCCAATTTTCTCAGGTCGTCAACTTGTCCTTTAATCTTAGCATAATCCTTTCCGGTGCCGTCGATTACTAAACCCATTCTTCCTTCAAGTGCTCGCGACATCATCTTTCCTGTTAAGGCTTTTGCTCCAGCGCGTACCTTCTGCCCCTCAATTGAAGCGATATCTTCAGGAGAACTTGACAGGCCAGCTTTTGCCAAACCTTTCTCGAACGCAGTATCGGAGTTGATAAGCCTGAAACCCAATGCTTGAAGGGCAGTCTTACCCACTACAAACGATTTCCCAGATCCTGGCCCACCAGCCAAAAACACAGCTTTGAAGATCGAAGGGTCATTAACGCCTTCAGCGAGTTCTTGTTGAAGGTGGAATTGTTCAAAGGTTAACATCGTAGCTCCTAGTATATTTTGCAATGTATGGATGAGAAGTCATTCTTCTTGATGCTGGAATAATAGCAGCTCTTGAATATATTTGGATTGCTTGATAGCAAAATCTCGAGATAATATGTTAAAAATGCTCCAGCCTGTATTTGCACAGGGGAAGTCGGAAATGGAGAAACCTTATCAACTACCACTGAATTTTTGAGCAACTTGGGCAGTGTAGTGTTCAGGTATTTCATCGGGTCGTTCAAGATCTTGGTTTTATCGGAAGGAATGTCAAACCCGTTAGCGGAGGCCAATTGAGGGAACAGTAGAGCGGATACAGCGCCAAGCTGAACATCAGAACCCTTTTGCCTACCTTCAAGAAATACGCGGATATCGCCAGCCTTGGATATTGTCCCAGCCTTATAGCCGACTCTCAGGTTGAAACCGCTGATGTTGCCCTGAGTCTCGAAGATGAAGTTCTTTTGAAACGGGTCGAACAAAACGCGCATTGGCTTTAGTTCAACATCAGGTAAATCTAGAGCAGATACGGTAGCGAACTTGCCGGTGCTTCTTGCACTAATTTTCTTCAGCGAGACACCAATAATTTCTCTTGATTCATACTTGTCAGATAACCAAGCGTTGAATTCATGTAAGGATGTTATGTCTTTTGTCTGACCGATTACCTGCGATCTGTTCAAAGACATGATCCATATATCGGCAGGGTTCCAGTTATCCTTAGAGTCTTTCAAACCAAACTTCTTTGCGAGGTTAATTAGGATGTTGGAGTCATTCTTATCCGAGTCAAGATATACTTTAGATTTTGGGAACGTGCCCATATTCTTAACAAAGGCGTCATACTGCTGTTCAAAGTTGTGCATCCAGTCAGCGCCAAAGTTGAAACCAACCTTCTTGCTAATTTCTTCACGGCCCAGTCTTTTTCCTTTGAATGCCGCCTGGAAATATTCAATTGTCCCCTGCTCTTGTTCGGCGGTTGACGGATTGGTCAGTGTTTCACCCTTCTTCGGCAACTTACCGCTTCCTCGCATACCGCCAGATGGATAGAGTCCAACATTGACAAGCTTGGAAGTGATGAACTTGTCGCCAGACGGAGAGAACCCATATCCAATCAAATCTTTGTGCTGTACTAACTTAGTGATAAGTGACTTGTCAGTAACCTTGATAATCAGCTGACTTGTGGCTTTTCTAAAATCATACTTGGGTTCAATATAGATTACATCATTCGGTGCAATCTTCCGTAGGCGATCCAGGAACCTGCGTAGCTCCGGATTTATGCTAGTCGGAAGATGCTCAAACCCTAACCATTGCTTGGTCGCTTCAATTAGGTAGTTGTCAAACTTTAACATTATTCAGCCTTTCTTAAGAACAGAGAGTATATTATACCCTATTTATAATCGAAAGGAAAGCAGTTTGATGACATACTCAGGTCAAATGATTGATACGCGCACATTGAGAGAGAGAGAGAGAGAGAGAACGCGTACCAATGACATCACTTCAATCCACTAAAATCTCTCCGACCAGCCTTCTTAGTCGCCCACTGCATTTGATCGTCTTCCTTCATGCGTTTGCCGTATGCTGTATTATCAAACACTGGGCCGTTATCGGCTAGATCTTCTTGGGCTGTTTGCTCAACATCAAACAGCCTCATCTTAGCTCTGTCAATGCCGACCATAAACCTCTTGTGAGTACTCATTTCGCCGTAACGGTTCTTCAACTGTTTTATCATAATCTGACCAAGCTCGTCTAACTCCTCAGTCACAATCAATGCTGCCATGAAGTCGGCTGTAGCTGGAAGGCCAAAGGATTCAGACGTATCAGTCAAGTCGATATCGCTGCTGCCATAACCACTTCTTGTTGTTTGCGTGGCAGATACGATAGGGACGTTTTTCTCAACAGCCAAGCCGCGCAGCTCTTCAGCGATTGCTTTGATCAGAGTGTATGAGTTCACATTAGAGCCAGCTTTCATACGAGATGACATACAAATGTTGAGGTAGTCAATGTAGATAATATCAGGGACGAAAGACTTCTTCATCTTCATCTCATTGAGCAGATGCCTGAAGTGACCAGTACCAGCAGATGCCGTGGGATATTCCTTCACCAATAACTTACCGGCAGTCTTGCCCTTAACCCTCGCAATCTTCTTAGTGAACATATCCTTGGGTAATTGTTTCAATCCGTCCATCGTAACATTCAAAAGGTTAGCGTCAATACGTTCGGAGATCTTCTCTTCAGCCATCTCCATTGTGATATACAGGACGTTTTTACCATCCATAAGGTTAGCTGATGCCATATGACACATAGCCAAAGATTTACCAGCGCCAGTACCTGCCATGAATATATTCAGGGACTTGCGAGGGAATCCGCCTTGAGTGATCTTATTCATATACTCTAAGTCAAAGGGAACGCGCTCTTCTGCACGATGGTAGAACTCATATCGCGACTCGGCATCTTCTAGAAAGTCATGACCAATATTAGGATCAAATGAGATACTCAAAGCGGAAGATAGCAGGTCTGGAATCGCGCCCTTGTCTCGATCTTCTTGGCCGTTGGCGTCAAGTATACTGATGCTCTCCATAATAGCATTATAGATTGCCTTCTCTTGACAGAACTTCTCTGTCGTATCTATGAGCCAAGCTTGGTCCTCGACTTGCTCAATATCAAGCTGCGAAATATAGTCAATACAATCGCCGAACTCCTTGTCTGATAGATTGTGCTTACCGTCCAACTCAATTGATAGTGCTTCCTTTGTGGGCAGTGTGTTATACTTCTCGACAAAGGCGTCTATTTGCTCGTAGACCGTCTTCTCAATACGGTCGCTGAAGTAATCTGGTGATAGATAAGGCAGCACACTTCTTGTGTAATTCTCATCATTCAGCAGATGCCTCAGAATAACTGTTTCTGTTCCCATGCTCTCTCTCTCTCAATTTTAGGCTACTGCATATTATACTATTAATACGGGAAGAAGTCAATCCTTTTTTTCTTTAGCAATGTCAGCTAACTGCTCTTCAATTATATCTACAAGTATGTTTCCCAGCAAAGTAGTGACTGTCTCAGCAGTCAGGTCATAATCGCTAGGATTTTCAACAGTCAAGATATTAAAATCCAACACGCCCTGCCCGTCTTTGTCTTCGTTGAACGTCACAGTGTCATATTGGTAGACGAGTCCCTCTAACTCGCCATCCAATATCTTTAAGCACCAGTGTTTGTCATGAAATCCTTCATCGTGATCAAATAATTCATACTTCGGAAGCATCGGATACCTCCTCTTCCACAACCTCATCAACACCAACTTGCCCATACTTAAACTCTTTACCAGCGGCCACCTCGATTTGGGCCATAATATCATCAGTGAAATACTCGGATGGATTTGAGTAAATGGCCTTGGCGTATACTTTACGACCATCAGGAAGCTCAATTCGTGTAGCAACTTTCTTGAAGATGCCATACTTCTCAGCAAGGTCGACCAGACCATAATAACGATCAAGGCCACTGGTATATGATAACTTAACTTCAACCTTCTTTTGCTCTTTAGTGAATCGTGACTTATGCATAGTAACTTTAATGATATTACCAACGACATCAGTTCCGTCACGATCCTTCTTCTTACCGAGCATCACAATCGAAGAGGCTGCATATTTCAAGCCGCTGCCACCAGATATCTCTTTGGTAGGAATGTATGCGCCGATCACATCATAGACGTGGTTAGTGACTAACAGCGGCACATTAGCTTTAGCAAGCTTTAGCGAAAGCACGCGGAAAGTGCCACGAAGCAATTGTGACTTGGTCATATCGCGCTTATCACTACCAGATTCAGTGTCAGCTAGTTCTTTAGCAGAAGATAACATACCAAGAGAATCAAGCACCATCATCATGGGAGGAGCGTCTTTACCTTGCTCAATATATGTAGTAAGAATACGAGTAGCATTCGTGCGAAACTCCTCAATTGAAGACGGTTCAGAAATAACAACACGCTTTGTGTCGATGCCCCGATCATCCATCATCTGCCTAGTGACAGCAGCTTCCGTGTCAAAGTAAATGACACCGCCAGTAGGATTATCTGCCAAGAACTGCTTGAGAACGCCAAGAACAAAGAACGTCTTGCCCGTAGCAGACTCACCAGCAAAGGCACTAATCTTGTTGTTTGGCACGCCGCCATAGATACTGCCTGAAATAGCAGCGTTCAAAATATATGAGCCGGTGTCAATAGATCCAGAGAACTCTGAACTATTGCCGCCATCACTCAACAGGGATGTGTTATCAATCCCCTTCACCATATCAGTTAAAAAGCTCATCTAAAATTTTCCTCATTAGGTTTATCAATCCAAATATTGGTCGCGAAGGTTCTTCGCGTTCCGCTTGTAATTGGCACAACTCGGTGCACCGTCGCTGAATCAAATATGATCAGGCGGTTAGGTTGCGGCTGAATCCGCTCAACGTCACCTTCCCGATCAATCTCAAGAAATCCGCCATCGGGGATCTCCTTGTGCGCATAATATACTGAGCCGATGAATGGCGTTTTAAGATCTTTAGTGCTGGAAAAGAGATGCTCGTCTTTGTCATAATGCCACGGGAGGTCTTTCTTCTTGCCTCTAGCTTTCAATATCCCAGTCCAGTACTCGACACCAGCAAAATCAGATGGGGTCGCGCCCAATGGTGCTACAGAACCCCAAATGTGAGCACACATCTGTTGCCAAACATTTTGGGCAGGGTCGTCTTTGCCAAGCCAGCTGTATGGCAGTGGCTTCTTCCAAAGAGCATCAGACTGTATTGTTTCCAGGGCGACACTATCTTCAGGTAAAAAATTATCAATTACAATTAACATCTCAGTTCCTATAATTCCTATGAAGGTTTATTATTACAGAGTTTATTATACGGTAAAACCATCGAAAAGTCAACCTTTATATATCCCATTGAGCAAATCACTGAACTCTTCCAACTTATCAAGTCGGTTCGGCCAATAGATGTAGGACTTCTCTGGGTTCTTTGCTAGATTATTTAACAACGGTTGAATCACGTTATACAACTTGTCTAGCCGATTTTCAAGTTCGCTAACAGTCGTAGAATTTTCATTGGCGGCTGTCTGTGCTTCTTGAACTGCATCCAATTCATGCTCGTCAAAAATTGTAAAACCAAAATCAAAATCACTCATATCTTTCTCCTATCCAAAAAAACTTTCTAGTGTGGATTTCTTCTCAAAACTCCAGCCAACCGAATCAAGGATTACGCGGAGAGGATCGAGAAATGCCTTCTCAAATTGTAGATCGTAGTCTACATATTGTTCCATATTAAATTCTTTAGGTAACGTATTCATCACGCTCAGTACATTTTGCGTTGTCGGGTTTGGCATCTTGAGATAGCAAAACTTGAGCTTCTCGCCATCACGAATGACCTCATACTTTTTGGTGAGCTTTCGTTCGCGTAGCATATAATTGAACGCCAAACTGCCTCGAACGTGGATCGGACACCCTTTTGGTATGACAAGTCCTTCAGCACCCTTCACGACATACTTGTTCAAATCAGAAACCGACCTTGGAAATGCGACTGCCTCGAACGGTAACTGCTCAAACTCATTCCGGAAATTGGAAATAAATTCCTGAGCATCCAGCTCGCCTTTGTTCATGATAATTGAGATGGCTTTCTTCAATGCATCACGACAAGACTGGGGAGTAGACGACTTAACAGTCTCGATTCCCATCATCTTGAGCTTCGGCTCAGCGTATCGTACACCCTCATTATCATACACATTCAACATGTATCGTTTCTTTGCTGTCCAGATGCCCTTGTCAGCAATTGCCTCTCGCTTCATAACCATCTTCTGGGAGAAGGCATTCATGATTACTGCAAGTTCGTCATAACTCTTATCAATAAATGGTTCCAGCTTCTCAGTTGCAACCTTGTCCAAGAAATTGGTAATTTTGACAGGGTCGCTTCCCTCTTCAAAGCATTTAGATACAAGCTTGTCGAAAGTAATATACACCGAATCCGTGTCTGAAGCAATAACATAGTCAACTTCTTGCGTCTCGAGTATTTTATTGAGGTATTCATTTAGTCTCCTTTCAATCCACTTAATGGATAATTGTCCAGACAGGGTGATCGCTTCTGCTTTACGGACGTCAAAGTAACGGAAGAATCTGTTCCCGATTGCGCCGTATGCCGAGTTCAGCTGAACCTTCTTTGCCAGCTGAAGATTCTTGTATTTACTTATATCTTTGACAAGTTGCTTCTTGCGTTCGAGAAGGTCAGCTTTACTCATGTTTTCCATTAAATAATGATTCCGCTAGTCGCTTGGATGTATGCTTTTTCAATGTCAGCATTGCTTTCTGTAATAAAGACCAAGCCGCCATTATAAAACATAACCTCCTTGGGATCTTTCTTACCAGTAGCACAAACTCCATGAGCAAATCCCATACCTTGTTCGCCGTGGACCAGCATTCGAGGATCGCCGATAGTAACACCAGCTGGTGTCTCGTCAAGATATTTACCGATAAACTCGCCTGTCAGTGTCACAAGAGACACAATAGTATTCTTTTTCATAATGCATTCAACCTTTCGTTAATTTGTTCTAATTCAGTTTCAGCTTCAAGCATCTTGCGCTTGTAGCCCTTTCTTTCAGTGTACATCAACTCCATCATTTCAGGTAGGAACCCTTGCTTCTCCTTGCTAAAGTAATGACCATTGGCGGCCATACACTTGTCCTCAGAGGGTACGATCTTCCGGTCGATTATATCTTCAATGCTGACATCTTGATATTCTCCCTCGAGAAAGGTCTCTGGTGAAATGTTATACTGCATGATCAAGTGTGGATAAAGGCTGTTCAAGTCAAAGCTCATCACCCACTTATGCATACCGACATGCGGATCCTTTACATACCCACCGGCAAACTGCTCGGATTTATGTGAATGTTTCATCGGTGGGATCACAATACCATTGCTCATTAGATGATTGTGGATTAGAGTATCCCACATACCAACTTGCCCAAACACGTCATTGTAGTTGACCTTAGCATCATAAGCAATTGCTAGAGCCATCTCGATCAGCTTCATCTTACTGTCAAGGGCATCAATAAGCTCAACGTCCTTTATGTTATAGTCGATGAATTTTTGATAGTCCAATTTATGGAGCTGATTGAGATTCTCAACTTCAGAGTAGTCAAGCTTCCGTTCGCCCAGTTCAACAAAGGCGATATGATCAAGTCTGTATGACTCTTGCTGAGAATATGTGAACCTCTTGTACAGCTGGAGATAATCCAAACACGCAATGCCAGTCAACTCATACACAATTTCAGTGCGATTGAACTTGGTAATCTCCCTAGACTTTATCCAACCGAAGGGAGACAGACGTTTAACCTCCTTCTCGCCGAGTAATTTAGTGATCCTGTTGACTAGGTATGGAATATCAAACCCTTCAATGTTCCAACCAGTCACGATGTCTGGGTCAAGTTTAGACCAGAAGTTGAGGAACACAGATAGGAGGCGCTTTTCATCTTTACAGTCTATATATGTCACATCCTCACGACTTTTCGTATACTCGCCCATCCCCATAACATGATAGCGTTTCCTACCGCCTTCATTATATGAAACACAGATCGCAGTGACTTGCTGGTTAGCTAGTTCTGGGGACGGGAAGCCATCTTCGGAAGCAACCTCAATATCAATATTGGCCACTTGGACATGTTCTACATCGTAGTCCTTACTGAAGTTTTCATTCAAATACACATAAGCCCATTTGCTCGAGCCGAATATCTTAAAGTTTGAGACACCTTCATACTTCTGACTGAAGATCTTGGCTTCGCTGATGCTACCCATTTGCACAGGCTCGACGAAATCACCATCAAGTGTGCGCAAATCCGACATTTCCCTGCTGGGAACATATAGAGTCGGGTTGTACTCAATCTTGTTGACAAACCGCTTGCCGTTATTATACCCACGAACATTAATGTGGTTGCCGCGAACATGAACGTGTGTATAGAATTTCATTATAATAAAGTCTCGTAGATTTCTCTCCAACTACGGACTCGAGGAACATCAACACAGTGGCGGTTGTGTACATGCCCCATCAAAAAACTATCAAGCCCCATACGCACTCCAAGCTGAGCATTCTCAACCTTATCTTCCACCCAAATACAACCGCTGTCGCGATATTCCTCTAGTGCTGCATCCTTATCATCACCACATCCTAGAATGATGAACTTGTCGAACAGCGTTTCGCCGAACAAAGCCTTCAGGTTCATGATCCGCAACTTCTGCGCATTATGGTCTGTGGTTTGGCTGGTGATCGCATGGAACACAAACCCAAACTCTTCATGCAGCTTCTTCATATATTTAACAGAGTCACGAAACGGTGTCAGATAACCCATATGAGCGCTCTCGTTAAACAGGCGGACGAGCAACTTGGCTTGCTGTTTCGGAATCTTATATGCCTTGTATATATCATATTCAGCAGGAGCTACTCTAAAATGCCCGTGACTGTTCATCCAAGGGTCGAACGAGGCGAACCAGTTCAACACCACGCCGTCAATATCAGTTAGTATTACATTTTCAGAAATAGTCATTATACTCCCATCCAGACATATACGCCTGCGAAGATAGTGTAACCTAATGCAAACAGATACATATTTGACAGGGTGTTGTTGAAGGAATTCATAGACTTATCCAGGCGATCAAACCCAGCTTCCAAACTATCATATATTTTCTTTGATTCATTATCATTATATTCTTTCATTTTAATTACCTTCATATTCTTCATTTAATCCTAAAGCTCCATACAACGCGAGAGCTGATGCCAGAAAGCCTAGAGAAGCAGCCTTCCACAATTCCATGGTTTCTTGCTCTATACTGCCGACAGACAAAAACATCAACACAATCCCAACAAAACACATTAAACCATTCATAGTCATCTCTCTTATTTTATCTTATACAAGTATTATACTATTATATTGATTAAATGTAAAGGCATTTTTTATATTGATTCGGTATATGCATATAACCATTTATTACATCTTTTCAAAGGGAAAACAATCAAGAAAGAGTTCACGCTCAAGACGATACGCTTCTTTCTCCCAAGGTTGGTTGGTGTAAGCGTAGTTGTCAGCATTGCGACCTTTCCACTTCCACACACCAACCGCAGTCAACTCACCGCGAAGGAACTGGCGAGCATGAACCATCTCGTGAGCAAGTGCCTGCATCTGCTTCAGAAAAGATTGATTCTTTCCGATCTGAATGGTGGCATAATCTTTATCGCCCTCGCAAAGACCTTGCGCGTAATTTTCTAGTTCAGATTTGAACTTGATAGTGACCATTCGAGAAGTGAATCTATGAATCTTCAATTCGTTCATAAGGCGGATAACATACTCCGCGACGATTTCTGGTTTAGCGTGACGACCTTCAATACTATACATAGAACACCTCAATCAATTTATACAGCTATTATAACGTATCACACACATAAAGGCTAATTTATTTAATCAATACCGACTATTTGATTGGCTTATGGAGAAAGGTCGAGGATCAACGGGAGAAGACAATGTATGCCCAAGCGCGCAAGCGTAAAGCATTATTTGACAATACTATTAATTTGACTTTGATCTCAGTGATGAGCTACGCTGGATATATGTTGTTTGTCGTAATATATGACGCTTGGCCGAAATGATTCAGATTAATCAGCCAGAGGATTATCTAACACCGTCTGTATCTTCTTATTCAAACGGTCTTCTAGGGAATTAATCTTAATCTCAGTATCGTTCTGTAGACTATCGCGCTTGGTGTCAAATCTTTCGCTGGCGCGATCAATCATTGTCTTCACCTTATCTTCCATATCCCGATTCTTATCTTCGATACGGTCAACATTTTTCTCCATACGATTGAAGTCGTCGCGGAGATCGTTCTTGATACTGCGCGAATAGTCGATTGCTTCGTCGAGCTTGATCTCGATCTGATCATTGCGGTTTGCGATTTCCGTGGTGTCGATGTTCTGGACAATCTCTTTCATGTCCATATAGTCAGCATAGAACTCGAATCCTGCCCAACTCGCGCCGCCAAGGGTAGAAAGCGCAGAGAGTAAGACAAACATCTTACCGCCACTAAATGTCATTCCACCGAATTCTACTTCTGCCATCTTTCGATCCCTTAGTTATCAAATTCTAATTGTTTCATACTTTGTATTTCTGCTTTCAGTTTGCGTACTTCTAAGCGAGTCTTTTCTAGTTCTAGTTGATACAAAGTATTACAGTTGATTCTTTCTTTTGGTCCACCGATTGGTATCGTTATCTTAGCATACACACCGACATCTTTCACCATCCCGTTACTTGGGTTAGTGTTCATATTAGCACCAGATGTATTGTAGTTGTATGGGTTCTCTTCTCCGATGATTCCGACAACACCAAACTCAACATTAGTAGCAGAACCAATAGCATTAGAGCATTCAATGTTTCCTGCTCGGATTCTGTCTGACTGGTAACTTTGTTGTGATTGGGGTATGGCAAGATTCAGAGAACTGGAATCACCCAATACTCCACTGCTCACTAGCATCAATATTGTAAAAATCTTTCTCACGAGCATTTACTCATTTAATTTTAGAACATATCCTTGATGATATAGAAGTTGTCGCAGAACCCTTTGACAACAACTTAGACTTAGAACAAATATATACTGCGCGCTCTGCGTCTTTATTTCTTATAAAAATATTAATCGATCGCCGACCGAGGTGTTCGATCTTCAGGATCTTCTCGGCAGCGGCAAATGGCACCGCTTTGAAGTCGACATCAAATACACCAACCTGATAATATGACACATCAGTTCTAGCGTTGAACAACTCCATCCTAGTTGAAAGAACCCCAGATACATAAGAGTTCTTCAACGTAGGATAAGTCGGAGTCCATTGGTGACTCGAAACATCGCTGCTCAGGGCCACCAACAATATCATAATAATAAATCGCATATTACAGAGCAATACATTCCGCACTGACAACCGCACGATAAGTGCCGGCAGGAAGTGCCGTATCATATCCATAGTCTGCTGTTGATGTAATATTGAACCATGTGCTTCCAGCAATTGTCAAATCAATTTCAGTTGTGTTATCATACACAACTTTGCTGGTGCTGTATGCGGACATATTGGCATCAGAAACTTCGCCGACAGCAACATCGCCTGTCCATGTCACGACATCAGATAATGCAGGACTTTCTGAGAATCCGTTCGGTGTAGTGATTCGTGCTTTATAGAAACTTGCCTGAATTACGTCAAAGCGAACTATAGGAGTAACTCCGCCACCTGTAGACATTGTAGTTAGACTGCTGGGAGTAGGGTTTCCGTATATTCCGATTGTGTCGGTCTGGACTATACATTTTGATTCTACGTTGCCAGTAATAGGCACTTCTTGGGCGATTACACCACCACATAGAATTGCCGATGCCAGTACTATTTTTTTGAACATTATTGCTCTCCGTTATTATTATTATTATTATATTGTGAGTCTACCATCTGTTGGTGAAGCACTTGCTGCGCAAAATTAGTTCTTGCGGCGCTCTTACTATCCGACAGTTTACTATCTTTAAGCATTTCTGCATCCGGATAGTTACCCCCTGATATAGTCGCATAATACGCACCCGACAGATTGTTTGTCGATGTTAGCATTTCATGCTGAATTATTTGACCGTCAGATAATAGGGATGTATTCACATATCCCAACAACACTTCCAGTCTCTCATCGTTCTCTCTTTTCTTTCTTAGAATGTTTGCCTTGCGTTCCGCTTCTTCTTCCTCTTCTTCATATTGAAGAGTCTGCTTTCTGTCAAGTTCATTCTGTACATAGTCTTCGTTCAAAGCGTCATATGCTTCGGCGTCTTCGATGCTGTAATTAACTGGTGCTATCCATCCTGGGCAAGCTGGATCAGTCTGCGGATTAAAACATGGGTCGTACTGATACGTGTATATCACTTTCGCATCTGTAACAGAACCCGTACCTGTCCAATCAATCGAACCGTTTCCCCATTTTGATATATCAACATTACCAGCAGGAACAACTTTATTTATAGTGTTAGACGGTAATCCTGACCAATCATCTGTTGATCTGAATATATAACCATCTCCCTGCGCATTCTCATTCTGAACGCTGATAACCATATCGTCGTCAGTATTCTTAACTGTAGTGTATCGGTAGATTACATTACCAACAACTAATCCCGCCTGTTGAGGCAGGATATTTGTCATAACCCAGTTGAGTCCGTCTGAGGCAGCATTGCCCGTAGAACCATAAACTGTTTCGTTAGAGAAGGAGTAGCAAGAGCAAACTAGCAACCCCAGCACCGCCCAATAATGTCTTAGTTCCATCGGTCAGTCCCTCCTCGTCTTTCTCAGCATCAGGTTTTTGTTCAGCATTAACTTCCCACGCCGCTTTCGCTTCAGAACCAATCATACCATCATAGGGACAAGGTGTACCCGCCATCATCATGGCATTGAATACTCTTGGGTCTTGACACATGGTAGAAACTGCTGCCACTTTCATACCCATATCATACAGAGTCTTCGAAAGTTTCAAGCGTTCGCAGTTATCATCTGTCACCTGAGTGCCAGTAGAGATACCCAGTATCTGTGTTTGAATTGCACCCGCAACACCGAACGTACATAAGTCAGAGTTTGACGTATTGATAGTCGGCGTTATCGCGGATGCGGGTGGTGACTTCAATGTAGTTGTAGAAGTTGCATTAGAATCTACTGTGCTGCGCGTAGTAGAATCTGTCTTAATCGTATCGCTGATAGCTTCTTCTTGGCTATACGCCGCAGAACAAAACAATCCCATCAAAACTACAAAAAATATATTCTTCATCTCAGTCCCACCATTCATTAATTAAACTTGTTCCAACTTAACCATCAATCGTTCGGCTCGATTGGTGACTTGTCGATGCCAGAGACTATCGCGTCCCTCTACGCCTGCGCGCACCCAGTCGCCTTCGGCAATTGCACTATTGAAGTTCTTGAACTTACTCAGACGAGTACGTCCCATATTGAACATCATATTGACAAGTACACCCTGCACTTCGTCCGGTAATCCATCAAAATTCCCTTCTCCGTATAGAGCGTGACACTCGGAGATGGCGGTGTTGAGATCACTCTCGAAACACTCGGCAACTCTTTCTTCGGTGATTGGGGTTCCGGCCGGTTGTCCGTGTTCGGGGTCACTTTCAAGTACGAGGTGGCCGACACCAAATGTCGGATACCCGAGATGATCGTTGTAAATTTCATATTTAACACCCTCGTCCACTTTAAGTGTTTCAAATACTTCTTGTCTATTCATTATGCTTCTCCCACAAATTGTTTCATGTTCGGTGCCCAGTAGTTCTCACCCTTTAGAATTTTACCATCAGCTCTATATATAGGCTGGCCGAATGTATTCAGTTTACTCATGTTTGAATCGTGCACATGATCAAAACATGCGTCGAGGTCGATACCATATGCATGACCAGCGCCATACACAACATACAGCAAATCAGTCAAGGCGTCGGCAATTTCCACCATATCCTTCTCGCCGGTAGCCACAAACAGTTCTTGCAACTCTTCGCGAATTAATTCATATCGTAAAGCGGCGACATCAAGTCCTGGGTATTCGGGTGTATCTTTCACCTCTTGGCGAAAGGTTGTCATAAATTCTTTAGCTTTCATAAAATTGGTCATTCTCAAATCCTTAAAGTTTCTTTCCTATATTGTATTTTGCTTCCAATGTCCAATCATTCTTCTCTTTAAATGAGAGAACCTTAATTTGATTGAGTGGAGCTACATTTTCACTTGTCTTACTTTTATCCGCAAGAGCAACCAATTCCCACTCGGCGAGTAGATTGGCTATTGTATTGCGCCTCGACGCGTCTTCATCACCAAAGTTGCTCGGCTTACCGTCAAGGGCAAAGAGTTCTTTGAAGTGCACGATATAATATTTTCCCTTCTTGTGTAAAATATGACAAGACTGGTATATCGTTTTGTTTTTGTGTGAAGCCACGCCAATACGAGTCAGTGTTTCTCTAATCTTTAGAAAATCATCACCGTCCTTCAAGTATATCTCGACCATGCTATCCAGCATTTCGTCCACCCTTTACATTCTTAACACATTAATAATAATCATTAACACATGACATGAGTCAATATTTATAAAATTAGAAATGTTAAGGATTGATCTACGACTTACCGCCTTTGGATGTTTTTTCCCTGATCTCTGCTAAATTATGTTCAGTCAATATAGTCAATGCTTGTCTAGCCTTCACGTCACTGTAACCATAGTAACCCTTAACTAGATCCAAATCAGCGTTTGACGTTTTCTTTTCCCACTTACCATAACGTTTCTTGGGTCTAACTGTGTTGAGAAGAAACATGTACTGCGGACTTTTGTCAAGATAGTGCCTGATGTTCATTTCATTTGCAAGAGCAATGGTGTCATTATGGTAAGATAATGCGCGGTTGGCTAGGAAAGGCTCATAACCTTTCTCGGCCAACCTATCATTATCAGTACCGACCATCAGGTTCTTTTTTGTGCTATTGATAGAATTGATGTAATCAAATGGGTTTGACATAATCTACAACTCTTCGCAATAATCAAGTCTTGCCAGATACTGCATGCGCATGACATCCATAACCACATCGTGCTTCGGGTCGTGTCCGATAAACTTCGGAGCCAATTCATCGGGGATAAATGAATTCTTAATGCCTGAACCGAATAGCATACCGTCAAGGAACGAACGCGTGTCGCGAATCGCCCACCACTGTTTGAATGGATCCTCATCGCCGGTAGCATCAAGTATAGTACGAAGGAAGATAGGATCAAATGTATTTCCCCGTGTCCAGACAGCTTTCGCTTTACTAATCTGGAACTCCGTAGTCATCCACTCATACAGGTGAGATATAGAAACATCATCTGAGGAAGGCTTCAATTGCTTCTGAGCTTCTGCGCCTTGCTTCTTCCACCAATCCAATGTACTCTTTTGGATAGACCGGCCATACTCTTTGACTTGCTCTTGGACGTCAAACTTGATAGTCTTAGTCATGCCCAGGAGCTCTTCATACTCATAGCCATCACCTTTAGTGTATCGGCTCGTATCAAACTGAAGACATGCCAAACTAACAACAGCTCCGGTGAACATATTTTGACTGAGTGTTTCAAAGTCATAGATTATACTATTCATAGCCCCACATACCCCTCAAATTCTTTCACCTCAAGCTCGCCATGAATGATAGTTTCATTGTCGTAAGTGTCGAAACCCTCTTCCTCAAGAAAGGAAATTCCATCGTCATAGTATCCGTCAGACAGACGCTCCATTTCCTTGTCGGTAGCGTCTTCACCAGAAATAAATATTTCGTCAGAACAACCGTCAGTCGAAACCGCAAACTCATTTTCTTCATAAAAGCTCGGGCTGAATTCATCGCCATCTTCATTATGTAAAGATATGGTCAATTCCTCGACTTCATCCTCGCTTTGCGGCGTGATGATAACTGTGCCGCTGCGCCAAACCACATTAGTCTGAATGCGGATATCCTTTGTGTCATGCTTCAGATACTCCATCTCCTCAAAGCACTTCTTGTAAGCATTAGAAACTTCGTAGCTCTTACCAATTTCAATATTCATATTATAACCACTCGCAATCAATCATCATTTCGGTTAACATCGCCATCATATTAATCTCAGCATCGGCAGCGAATGCAGCCTTGTACTGATAGTCAGCTAGAGTGACCACAACCTGCGGAACGCTGGTTGCCTTGACATAGTCATTTGCATTATCGTAAATTGAACGGAACAGCTGCGTGCTGTCGCCATCAATATTCTGAGCAACCCACTTGCGGACTTTGCTGAATTCTTTGGCCTTCATGGAAGCCATCAAAGCTTTCATGTTATCGTCAGAGAAGTTGACAAGGATACCAGCATCGATCTTACCGGTGGCAGCATATCGCTGAAGCTCGTTCAATACTCTGCGATTATCAGGAAAGTGCTTCTTCACAACCTCAGCAACTGTGGCCTTATCAAAGTCGACGCCCTGTGTAGTTAGGATGCCACACACACGCTTGAAGAACTCACCAGCCAGCTTTGGCTTATCAGCAGGTGTCACCTTGAACTCAACAACTGAACACCTCGAACGGAGAGGTTCGATGAGCTTATTGGCAAAGTTGCAAGTCATTATAAACCCGCAGTTGGCGCTATACTCTTCCATGAAGTTTCTCAGGGCAGGTTGAACTGTCTCAGCATTTAGATAGTCAGCCTCGTCTAAGATCACATACTTGCGACCACCTGCCAATGACATGGATGATGCAAACCCTTTAATCTTTGTGCGCAATGTATCAATCAAGCGACCTTCATCAGAACCGTTGATGACAATATAGTCCGCGCCGAGTTCTTCAAGCATAGCTTTGGCGATAGTGGTTTTGCCTACACCAGCGGTGCCGGTGAGCAGAAGATTAGGGACATTCTTACTATCGACAAACTGCTGGAACGTATCCTTCAAAGACTTGGGAAGGATAGTATCGCCGACGGTCTTTGGCCTGTATAGCTCGCACCACAAAAACTCTTCTAACATTATATAATTACTCCTCAAATATAAATCAATTTCATATAGTATACCGCACTTTCACTAATAAGTAAAGAGATCATTCTTCTATAACTTTCCAACCAGTAACTGTAGACACGCGAAAAGATCGCCAAGCTTTCACGTCCATGCCCCAAACCGCTATATTGTCAGAGTTTGGGTCAATTGCATTCAACATGAGTTTTTTGCCGGTTTCCGACTCAAGTATTTCTGGATTGATAGTACACGGCATAACCCGTGTACCCCCATCGTTGATCTTCTCGAACGTCACTTCAACCACACCATTCTGGAGTTGATAGATCATTTCGCCCATGATAGTTGGATTCATTATCCGATCACCGTTTCGTACAAAGCTTCGAGGTCTTCCATCTCGCCGACTGTCTCGCTCAAGTTCTGCTTATGGTAAATGCGAGCCATTTTATTCAGATACTTCTTAGGAATATCAACATCATCGGCCAATGCTTCAATGGCTTCTTTGATGAAATCTCTCTCAGCTTCCATTCTAGTGTAAGAGTTGCTAATTTCTTCCATACAGCCTTTGATGCGCTGCTTGTCGGAATCACTTGATGGTAAAATAATATTGCTCATTTATACTACTCCATAGATGTCGTTTTGCTCAGTCCAAACCATATAGCCTTGAGCTTTTAATAAATTACACATACGAATGTCGTCAATATGCGAATGTTCAATTTTAACCATGGATGGCTTAACCTTCCAAGAGTATGTCGCAAGGATATTTGTTTCGTGTCCCTCAGTATCTATTTTCAAAAAATCAATATGCTCAATTCCTGATTCTAAAATGAACGTATCAAGTGTCGAGCATGGAACGGTTATAGTCTGGTCAATAAACTTTAAATTCATTTCATTTTCAAGCATGCGCGCTCCAATATGATTATTAGCGGCGACATGCCCGATACCATTAATCCATTGTAATTTTGGGTCGCTGGTCTTGACAGTTGTGTAGAATTTGATATAGCCATCATAGTCCGACATTGCAATATTGCTCACAACAACATCAAGACCCTTGACCCGAGCCGTCATAGATTCCGCATACTTTGGATCTGCCTCGACCATATAACCTTTCCATCCGGCGGTGGCCAGAGGGAGGCACGTGTCAAAATCACACGTACCAATCTCAAGGAAGACTTTGGGATTAACCATTGAACGAACTTCCTGCTTCAGTAGCAACCCAATATTCAATCATAGTACCTTTGAAGTGAGAGATGCCCTTTGAAGAGATCTCTACGGAATAATCATCAGCAATGAACTTTAAGTTCTCGGTCTTGAATAAGAAGTTGAACTTAATTTCGTCAGAACAGGTTCCGACTTCTTGGCTGAACTCATTGGCAGTTGGGTTTTTGCTATCAGTAGCGGTTAGTGTGATCACGCCTTCTTCACCACGAACAGCAACCTCAGGTAGAGACAGCTGGTTGGCAGCATTCACAACACGCTTATACGCAGCAGCGGACATATTGAAATTCACGTCAATGCTCGGTAGAGTGAGGTTCTTTTCAGGAACAGATGTGATCATAGAAGGATCGGTGTATGTATACCGGCAAGTAGACGCGCCCTCAGACATTGAGAGAGACTTATCACCGAAGTCAATTTCACCGCCATCGAATAGGCTTGCCAAACCCAAGAATTGGTTCAATTCATAGATAGCAAAGTCTACTGGGAATGTTTCCCCAACGATAGCTGAAGCTAGAATATTCTTTTGCGGCGATACTGTGCGAAGTATATTGCCCTGACGAAACGCCAGAGATGGATTGATTGTAGAGAAGTTCTTCAATACGTCGATTGTGTTATCACTTAATTTCATTTTGTGTTTCCTCAGTTGTTTTATTTTCAGTTAAACGATCGTGTTCATACAATGCAAGAAATCCATAATGAATAATCTTCACTATATCTTTGCGGTGGTCGGCTGGAAGACCTTTCTTACCGTATCTTCCATTATACTTATCTACATTTCCTAAAAAGAACCCAATACCATGACCGCGATCAACAATCACTTCGGAGGACTGAAGTCCACCTTGACCATAATGGCCGCCATATGTATGGTCAATATACTTTGCGAACTCAGCAATCAGTTTGTCTTCTCTAAATTTATAGTCAATCACTTTTTCATTCCCTTAATTGCATCGACGTCAGCTGTCGCAGAAGCACCAAGTGCAGCAATATCAGCCAAAGAACCGCCAAAGGTGTACGAGCCAGTGTGCATCAATCTCATCCACGGGCAGAGATAAGTGGGCACATGAACTTCAGACATAAACTGGCAGAACATATAATCTTCTGAGAGGTATCGCTTTGACTTGGGGTCAATCAGCGCTTGGAAATACATACCGATCTCGCGACTTCCGTCAAAGTGCTTAGTGCGAACATGGTCAGGGAGGTACGTGTAGTCGGGATATGCCGCAGAGAACTTCTCGAAGGCAGATCTAGCGATCATCATAAATCCAGTGCCGCCCTCAAGAACCTTACATGGCTCATCAATTTTGATCGATCCACTACCATCGGCAGGATTGAATACATAGTCACCGACATACTTCTCGAGATCCTGCGGATTGTCGTCAGCGAAACCTTTGTCAACTGCGCGCTTAATCTTTTCCCAAGCGATGGTCTTCTTTGGGTATGGTCCGCACATAATCTCTTTTGGTGCCTCCTCATCCGAGTCCATCATAGCGGCCATAGAGATTACATCATGCGGGTCAAATCCAATATCAGAATCAATAAACATCAAGTGCGTATAATCGCTGCGCATGAATTCGTCAACACAATAATTTCTAGCACGAGTGATCAAAGACTCGTTGAACAAGTAGAAGAATTTAAGATCAATCTCATATGCTTGACAAAGTTTAGCGAGGTCTGCGCAAGACTTGGCATACATGCCATGACATTGACCTCCGTACATCGGGGTCGCAACCATGATCTTGCGCTTGCGTAGCGTGCTCAACTCAATTTCCATTTCCATCCAGTTTACCTCAGTTTGAATTATTAATATATCTATGTATTATACTATACATTTCCGCAAAAGTAAACCTTTATTAAAAAGGAATAGACTCTTGCGCATCATGGGTAGCATCTTCATCTGACGCACCAACCTCTACATCAGCATCCAGTTTGGTGTAGAGGTCGCGGAAGGAAGCTTTGGTATCTTCATCAAACCGGTTGATACACATGTCGATAGCAGTCATTCGATCACCGAAGATCTTATACGCTTTAGCAATATGCACCAAGCGCCGCGTCGAGATAACTTCATCAATGCCGCCATCATAAAAAGTCTTGCGAATAATATCAGCCCAGTCTACCAGCTTCGCGACAAAATCTAGATCAGTCAAACCAAGGTCTCCAAAAACAGCATTCAGGATGCGTTTCTCAATAGCGGCAGTGGGATATTCCTGCTCACACGTAACTGGGAAACGCTCTAAGAAAGCTTCATTCAAGACGTTGGTGCCGATGAAACGTCCGTCGTCAGAACCTTTGCCTTTTGTATTGGCAGTGGCGATAACGGTAAACCCAGAAGCAGGTTTGATATACTCGCCAGTCTTCTTTATGAAGTAACCTTTACCCTCAAGGATTGACTGGAGGCACATGATCTTCGCTGGGTTGCCGAGATCGATCTCGTCTAGAAGCAGGACGGCGCCCATCTCCATAGCTTTGATGACTGGCCCTTTGAAGAATCGAGTCTCACCCTGCACCAGACGAAAGCCTCCAATCAAATCATCTTCATCAGTCTCGATGGTGAAGTTGACACGGATAACTTCGCGCTTTAATTGAGCACAAGCTTGCTCAACCGAAAAGGTCTTACCATTACCAGACATACCGGTTATGAAAGTCGGGTAGAACAAACGGGCATTCAGGATCTTCTTGAGGGAGCTGAAGTTGCCGAATGGGACAAACAAAGGATCTTTTTCTGGAATCAGATTTTCGGAAAACCCATTGGTGGTGACGTTTAAATCGGCAACCAGTTTGTTCGGCTCAAGTGCTACAGTAGCCATAGGAGCTTCAGAGGGGGCGACTGGAGGCGTTTCGCCCGAGGACGAAGGAATAGTATACAATCCATAACCAGCTTTCGTCTTCCAAATAGCTCCTGGACAATGTTCGAACCCGAGTTCCTTTCCGGCAGATTTGATTACATGAGCTGGGAGAGTAGCGCCTTCCCCGTGGCGTGAAGTCAAGATAGCGGTGAGTTTTTCAGTCCGGCTTATAAGATCAGCTTTAGTCAATTTCATAATATATACTTCCTCAATCAATCAGTTAAGACGCTATTATACTAGAGTTCGCGCACCATGTAAAGGGGTTGACCATTTATTTAATCAATACCCACTATTCGTTTAGGAAATAGTCGCAATAAGGTCAGATAACATTTTACGAGATCCCTTTCTTGAAGAGTTGGCCTTCTTGAATGCAGTCCTGATTCTACCTTTAGAGGCATCAGATTCAACCTCAATAGCGCCATTAGATGTCTCCAGATACCGGCCACCGGCGATAGCAAAACATTTGTCATATCCAAGAACTGACGGAAGGACGACAAACTTTTCGTCGCGCATTTGCTTACACAACCCAGTCCCGATCGACCAATTAACAGTCTGCGGGAGCTGACCTTTAAATGTTGACCAGTTCGGAGACATGATGCGGTATCCGACAGTGTTAGACTTTGTTCTCTCGCGATACATCTTGAGTAGAGTGGAAGTAGTGTTAGATTTATATCCTGTAACTTTATAACGGGTGTTTGTCACTGGGTCTACCATATACAACACCGTGCGGTGGCCTTGATAATCAAAGTAATGAGAAATTCTCTGTAAATAGTGACGGTTATCATCGGCTTTACAAAACGTGGGGTGACTCTCACCGTCAGTCAAAAAGATTGTATTGATTATATCCACTTTGGTATTCGCCTTGAAGTCATCATGAACTTTAAAAGCCGCGATAATACAATCTTCGAGAGGAGTGCCTCCCAATTGCAATTTTCCTGGGGGAATCCAACTTCTCACTGTCGAGGAATAGTAAGAAGAAATAGACAACCAAAGGCCGGCCATTTGAGTGAATTCACGACGGTTCATATTACTATTGAACATCTCCAACAACCTAAATCCAGGAGTGTATGCGATAGTGTTGATAGGAGTTGAGGGCCAACTCACAGCAGATTGTGACTGGTGATCACCAAACCTATCAGTAAACGCATACACCCGATACGGGATGTTCACTTGCTTACAGAATAGAACAAGGTTGAGCAACTGGTCGATGGTCGCTTTCAAATCTCGGCCCATCGATCCCGACCAATCCATATACATCAACATCCCATGGTTCTTACCATCAAGAGTTGTACTGACTTTGCGGAAGATATCATCGCTGTAGAGGTAGCTGTTCATCTTGACTGGATCAATAACACCAGTCTTAGAAAGAGTCTGGCGCGAGTATGCTGCGGCCGACTTTCTCATCTCAAACTCTTTGACCATATAATTGATGGTATTCTTGTTATTTGCTAAGAACTTCTTATACTTTCCTTCGCCATAGAGAAGACCTTTCGCATTCTCTTTAGCTTGGATGAACTCGGAAGAATACTCACTAGTTACTCCTGGAACCTCAGTGAACATAATGTCGCGCATAATTTCTTTATGGTCAATTATGATGTCTGAGAGGGAAGACGTGTTCAACTTAATATTAGAATAGTGAATGCCAGTATCTTCACCATGTTCTGAAGAAATACTCCGGCGAAGAGTTTTGTCAGTCTTAGAAACTAGGGGATCTTCCTCCTCCCTCACTTCTTCTTCAGGCAAGGTGTCATGCTGATAATTACCATAGGGAGAAGATATGTCATTCTCCTCGTAGTCAGTAGCCTCATCGGAGGCAGCTTCTTGGTCAGCTTCATCAACGCCGGTTTCATCAGACTCAGATTCTTCAGTCTCGTCTCCATCTCGATCAAAGTCGTCATACCCTTCGTCATCATCTCCATCTTTTTCAGGAGCTTGATTTTCAGCAGAAGAAGCAAACTCCTCAAATTGCTCCATTTCATCTTGTTTGGCGCTCTTGCAGAACTCAAACAGGCGATCGGTGAGCTCAACCACATCTTCCCAAGTCTGAAGAGATTCAATCTCACGAATCCAAGGAAGTTCAGTTTTTTCGATACGGACACCGGCTGAACGACCGACCTTGAAGTATGTATTAATGCGGTCAATTAGATCATATGTATTAATCAGGTCTATATCACCACCAAAAAACCCTTCAGAGAGCATTTTCTTATATGAAGAAACAAAAGAACGGCGCAGGCCAGGATAGCGAGCTTGAATCATCTTTTCAATACGGGCATCCTCAACAACATTCAAAAAAGACTTGTACGCTTGACCTTTTGAGCAAACAGCTTCGTGCCAACCATCTTCAGGAGTGTATAAGGCGTGACCAACCTCATGTCCAACTAGGTGATCATAGGTGCAGGTTTCCATGTTATCCCACATTGGAAGAGTGAGGACTCGATCGCGGACATTGAAAGAAGCAGTCTTCGCATTTCTATGCGTGACAGTTACGTTCTCAGTGGCGAGTAGTTTGGCGAGTATATCTTTAGATGTCAAATTCATAGTATTCCCTCAAGTTCAAGTAGCTATTATAATGCATTTTGAGGGGGAAAGCAATAGGCAATTGGCTTTTTTTTATATCATTTTAGTATATGATTATAACCAAAAAATATAAGGGAGATGAAGTCGCTACAGCGCGTTCGCTGCAACGACTTCGGTGGGTCTAGATCATGAGGGTTCCGGCTTGCACCAAAATCATAACAGGGACGATTAAATGTATAGCGACCACTGTTGATAATGATGAAAGAACGAACCCGATCTGTTGATAGTCATACTTGCGCATGGTTTTCTCCAGTAAATTGTATTGGTTACAATCTACCGCTTCACTTTGTAGAAGCTTACTATTAATAAGCCGCCACTGATGTCCCAGTAGATCCGATTTCGATCTTCCTGGGTCTCCGCTCCTCAGGAACCTCAACTCTGGCATTCACCACAAGTATCCCGTCCTTTAAGTCAGCACCATCAATTACCACAAACTCCGAGATCCGGAAGGATTTCTCGAACTTGCGTGACGATATACCTTTATGGATATACTCCCGTTCTTTAGAATCGCTGACACCACCACGCACAACCAGGATACCGTCTTTGACAGTCACATCTAACTCATTCTCAGAGAAACCGGCGACTGCGAGTTCAATATCAAACCTTTCGGCATCAACCTTGACGACATTGTGTGGGGGATAGTTTTCGTTGCTTCTTCCGCTCCCGTGAATCCTCTCAAGTTCATCAAACAGATGTTCGAATCCAAGAAAGAGTGAGCGAGGGACGTGCATACCTTTATTTGCATTTTTAGTCATTATGACCTCCTAGTAAGTTCAGCAAGGTAGTAGTAGGATCCCATTAAGGGCATCCTTGTTATTTATAACAATTACAGTTATGAATTTAAAAATCTATTCACGCCAATCATGCTTTGTGCGATGACCTGATGCATATCTAGATACTGATACGTTCCACAACGACCAATGAAATTGACATTTGGCGTTTCTATGGATCTATATTTCTTGTACACGGCAACGTTGATGCCCTCGACGTCTTTGACTGGATAATACCTTTCCATATCGTTATCGCGATAGTCACAAGGATATTCATATGTTAAGGTTGTTGCCGAATCATTATCGCCGTGATCAGGGAAATTCTTCCACTCAGTGACCCTGGTTGGCCCAGTAAATGTCGTGAAGTTAGTTGTGGCAGTCTCATACATCTGCTTCTCTGGCAAGGTGTGTGTTGAGAACTTGATGCTACGATACGGAAGCTCGCCAAACTGATAATCATAATACACATCGATCGGCATGCTATTGAAGGTGTGATCATATTCCGCCTCCATACCCTTATCAAAGTCAGTAGACAACCTCACCTCAATATTTTCATGATCAAAAATACGATGAAACATTTTAGTATATCCACCAAGAGGCATCATTTGATACTCGTCCTTTGGGAAATACAGGTCGTTGTCGTCATCACAAACAGGAACTCGATTTAAAATGTTTGGGTTTAACTCTTCAATTTCCTTATCCCACATCTTCTTAGTGTATGGGCGAAAAAACGTGTCAACAATATTTTCCATGCCAATGCGGGCAACAGTATCCCTGTTAGGGGGAAGCACATACATTTCGCCGTCAGTATGCTTCGCCAAAACCTTATGCTTGTAATCTACCCAATCAGTGTACTGCCCAAGCCACTCAACCACCTTCAAGTTGGAAGTGTGGAATATGTGCGGGCCATACTTGTGGATGCGAATCCCATGATGATCGGTGTAGTCGTATGCATTACCTGCTATATGGTCGCGCGAATCAATCACAGTAACCTTATGACCTGCATCAGCAAGCTCGCGCGCATAAACCGCACCGGCGAAACCTGCCCCAACAACTAAATAGTTCATGCCAAATATTCCTCAATCTGTCTGCGTGTGATGGATTTATCCATCGGTTGAGAACTATAATACGCCTCTTTCTGGTCAAAAGCAAGTTTTATTAATTGTTCATCAGACATTCCTTCAAGCTTTGCGCATGTCAACCCAACATACGGGTCGCCAAAGATAGCGCCTTCTTTATCCTCGCAGATAAGAATTGAGCCGACATCAGCGGTTTGCTGCGGGCGCGCACGCCACCAGCCTGATCCAGCATGCCAATATCCCGCCATAAGAACTCCCCACTGGTCTTTGAAGGTTGTCATCATTTCCTGCTCAGTCAATCTGCGTTGCTTCTTCGTCTTCGAACCATACTGCATGATCTGCCATGTGGCATTGTCAGTAACCTTGTTGAACCACTTCTCAGTTTCGCTCTGAATCAAACCAGCAAAGTTGTACACTCTCTGCTTTGGCTCTTCGAATAGGCTTGGGGAAACTTCTCGGTGTAGAGTGTACGCAGGAGCAAACCAAGAATGGATCTTATCCTGATCCCAGTTTGGGAACAACATCTTATAATCGCCGCCAAGGTGAGTCGGCATAGTCACTGGGCGAGTACCGGAAGCGATAGTGGATAATGCGTCGCGGAAAGCAGACTTCCACTCAGGCTTTAACTCCTTTTCGGCGACTACGTTATTAATATAATAATCATTAGTGATTGATGCCAAGGTCTTGTCAACGTCTTTAGCCCAAGTATTGATATTCTTAGGAGACTGCCAGTCTTCAATAGCAAGAAGAACATCTGGCCTTTGGCTGATTGCCCACAAACCGCCATACATATATGTGTTGAAGGGTGAGATATGCATCATGAACACAACAACTTTATCATATTTTGAGAGGTCTTCGCCAGCGGTCACTGGTCTCTGATCGACCTGCCACCCCATATCCTCCAAGCACTCAACAAAGCTATAATGGGCGGTACATAAGCCAATCTGAGACGTCTTATGAAAATCCCGAGTACATGCGGCGCGTGTAAATCCTGTCACTAATATTTTCTTCATACTATATCCTTCAAGCTCTTACTAGGTTTCATAAATTTTGATACGAAAGGAACTTCAGACACAGGCAGATCACCAGAGCGCCTTTCGCCAATCTCAAAGTCAAACAACTTACCATATTTAGAATGATGAGATTCAACATATTCCATAACAGTGTACGACTCGCCTGAACCCAAAGGCTCATAATCAGTCATAGCGGCTGGTGATTCCACTGCCATTATAATAGCGTCAACAATATCATCCACATGAACATAATCTCGGACGCAGGTGCCGTCTTTGGTGTCATAATCGTCACCGAATATTGTAAACGTCTCTTGGTTGAGAATCGCGTTCTTAATACACAGAGGAAGACCTTCAGGATTAGTTGGCCGCCCGCCGCCAACATTATAAAATCTGAAAATGGTATACTCGGAACAACTATCCTTGATTATTTGCTCGGCCATAACTTTTGAATGAGCGTATGGAGAGTCTGGGGAAAATGCCGCGCCAGTTGACGCGAACACCATTTTTGCATTAGGAAACGCTCGGATGACATTCATAGTCCCGTTTACATTTGTATCATAATATTCTAATGGCAGTTTAACACTTTCCCCAACCCTAACCAACGCAGCCAAATGCACAACGCACGTGACAGATTCCATAGGACTCAGCATTGGCTTTCGAATATCCCAAACACCAATGTCAATCCCGCGAGCCTCCAGCTTCTCCATTACGGCAGAACCAATATATCCATCCGAACCGGTGACGACTATCATGAGAAAAACCCTTCCAATGAAGACTGTGCGACCAGAGCCTCTGGATGATACTCTTCCAACATATCTTTGTTGCCTGTATCAGTGAGATAGCAATACCACTCGTCTGATTCCCACATACTTGCGCTAACACCATTCCACATCGGTTTCCAGAATTTATGTTCCTGGTTCAACCGCCTGCTCTCGACAAACTGTTTGCGTATAGCTTCATATTTGAAAGAACCCAACTTCAGCATATTCTCTCTAAAGTAGCAGACCAGGGAGATGCGCTCCATATCAGCCAGAGTCATACCTTCTGGTGGAAGAAGCTCGGTGTTGCCGTGGATCCCTGCGTGGTTATTGATGAGAAGTAGATCCCCAGGACGAATATTGATAGCCACCCTGAATTCCGGCAATACAAGATACCCGCCAGTCCAGTTCTTATCGCCTTTAGCAACAACAGTAAGATTTGAAAAACCTTCAGTCAAATCACCAGCATCTCGGTGACAAGCCGTGCGGAAATTCTTATTCACTGTGATGGTAGTGAACGGCGTGTCATCACCGGCCACTCTAAATTTCGAGTCAAGTTTATCGGCAGCGGCATTCTGTACGGCAAACCTTTCCGGAAGAAGCTCTTCGAACTTGTCGGACAGCTTCCTCATAAACGGATAACACATTGAGTAAGTGTCAAAGTTTTGCTCGGTGTAGGCCGTACACCTACCATAAGGGATACGCGGATACCGATCAAAGAATCCGGCAATGCCAGATAGAACAGCATTGGCATATGTTGTATCAGAAATAAATGTCTTTCGTATTAGCGTAGCGTCTGCTGAAGCTTCGGCTGCGGTCATCTCTTTCCATTGACGCATTTTCTCAACAAAGAACGTGTCATAGTTATATCCCGAGTCAGTCACCTTAGAACGCAACCAAACCATACCACGAGTGTCGGATGTCTCACCAACTTCATGCTTCCGTACAATTGCTGCCACAGGATCTTCGTCATCAAATAGGCTGGCTGATTGGTTCATGTAATAGTCAAGAACCTCAAAATGCATTGGCGTCACCCAATCGCGACCTCCTTGCTTTTCTCGAGTAGCGCCAGAAGCAAGACCACGGTTTTGAGTCGGCTGGGCGGCGCCAAGCAGACCATCATAAGCGCCAATCTGTTCTTCTTCAGTGAAGACTCCTCGCCTAAACTTGAAGATGATATTTTCCTCGCTATTGCCACCGCCAAAAGGAGGTGGAGAATAGAAGTCCATGTCAGAATCAACTAAAATGTCATAGTCAACGCTTTCCATATAATGGCCCAACTTATCTTCGCAGTTCAGCCACTCTTGAGCTGTGACAACTTCAACAATATTACTTTCCATAAACAATAACCTTACACTCTTCAAGCCTTCTGTTGGACATCAAAATGCCATACAAATGATCGTCAGGGGCGACTAGCGCGGACAACCAAACCATCATAAACATCTTTATATATCTTGAATGCATAGTATACTCTATTTAATATAGTTTGTCAAGTTTTTTTGGCGAAGCTTATCAAGTTTTTTCTTCTGTTTCTTGGCACGTTCTAGCTGTAATCCAGTCGCTTCTTTGGTGAAGACCTTCCCTAGGATATGATCATATTCATGCTGAAAAGCTCTGGCAGTAAATCCACCAAATTTGATAGTGTCTGTGACGTTTGACTGGGTTGTGTATCTGGCGCGAATAGTCGCCGGTCGCTTCATCTTGATGTACATCCCAGGATAACTGAGACATCCTTCTTCCTCGTCGACAATGCCTTCAGAGTTAACAATCTTTGGGTTGAATACGGCAAATACATTATTCGGGTCGTCTGGGTGGCCAACTACAAATACTGCTAATGATATTCCGACTTGCGGAGCAGCAAGGCCGACGCCACGATTAGCGATCATAGTTGCCTTGAGGTTCTCAAACAACTCTACAGGATCCATCTGCGGATTATTGAAGTCGAACTTCTCAGCCGGAGTGTGGAGTACTGGGTTGTCATCTTTCACTAAATCGTATATCACGGCGCTATCCTCGAAAATGATTTTGATTTCTCGAAGCGGATCTGGCTTCGGAACTTGTCGGTGAGAACGTCACCTTTAGTGTGTGTAATTATGAATACATTCGTATCAGACATCTCATTCAAGAGTTTAGTCAGTTCGTCAGTACCGGTGACATCAAGAGAGTTATCAAAAACCTCGTCCAAGATCAAAAGGTTTGTGTTGGTTGAGTTCTTCAGCTTGGCGATTGCTCTCCACGTGAGGAGTAAGGCAATATCAATACGGGTCTTCTCGCCCTCGGAGAAACTTGCATAGGAAAACTCATCGCGGTGACGACTTTTGATGACCTCGTTAAATTCTTCGTCCAATTCAAAGTTGACGAAGAAGTCCAAAGCCGACAGATACTTATTCACAAGCTTGTTGATGATAGGGACGTATTGCTTAATGATCTTTGACTTAATGCCCCCGTCCTTCAGCATAGTAGCAGCGATAGAATACACTTCACGGCGCTCAACTAGACTTTTCTTTTGAGTTTGGTATGCGAGCAGATCATCAGCCATAGTGTCAAGTTTTGTCTGCGCGGTATCGTCTGTGGAGTTGACATTCTCGGCATCAACGACCTTACCTTCTAGATTGGCAATACTCGATGTATACAACCCCATTTGTGTATTACAATCTCGGATTTTATTCTGCGCATCCTGTATCTGGTATTGAACAGTTTCAATTCTCGCCAACTCCTCGCTCAAGGTTGTGTACTCATCCTTCAGCGCAACAAGAGCGGTTTCGGTTGTTTCAAGAACACCAGCCGTTTGGGCAATCTTTTGATTCTTAATATCCAAAGCGATGATCTGCTCGCAGGTCGGGCAATTATCATTCTTCTCAAAAAACCCAACACGCTTTGTAGCCTTGGCAGATTTATCATGAAGTTTATTGAGCAGTTCAGAAACCTTCTTGGTTTTCGCTTCTACTTTACTTTTAGAGGAGATAGAGCCTAGTAACGCATCCACTTCAGCAGTAAGAGAGACGTAGAGTCCCTCTGCGGAGGCGTATGAGTCCTTATATGTCGCTATTTCCTCCTTTAGGTCGAAGACGTGCTTAGCCACATCTTTCTCCACCTTCCTTAGATATTGTTCTTGAACTTCGATCTTTTCTTGAATCAGGTCTATGGAGTAGCTCGCGTCGGTCAGCGAACGTTTGTTGTCGGAGACGCGATCGCGCAATAGAGTGTTCATCGTCGAGAATATCTGAATATCAAGGAGGTCTTCAATCACCTCGCGGCGGTCACGAGTAGACAACTGCATGAACGGCGTGAAGGATGCATTACCAAGAATCACAATTTGGGTGAAAGACTTGTAATTAAGCTTGAGTATTTGGTTCTCTAAGAAAAGCTGGTAATCGCGGACAGATCCTGGCTGGTCTACCATCTTACCGTTTTTATAGATCTCGAAATAGTGCGGCTTCATACCACGCTTGACTAGATATTCAGACTTACCGATTGAGAACTCAATATCAACTTTCAAGTCTTTATCGTTCACGCTATTCATCAGCTGAGGTTTGTTGATCTTTCGGAATGGCTTGCCGAATAATCCGTATGTCAGGGCATCGAGTATGGTCGACTTCCCAGCACCGTTCTCTCCGGTGATGACAGTGCTCGGCGACCGATCAAGATCAATGACGGTCGCAACATTACCGGTGCTGAGAAAATTCATCCATTTCAGTTTTCTGAAGACTATAATGCGATATTGCCCCTATTCTACAGTTAATGCTTCATTATATAACGAACGAACCAAATTGTCAAGCTTTTTCTTTGGAGCGGTGTCAGTCAATGTGTCGATATACTTAGAAAGTATTGTGAGAGTATCTTCAGCCTCGTTCACAATATCCTCATCATCCTCGAGGTTCAGATTCATATGATCGTCTACGATTTGAATGTGTATCGGATTTGACTTGTAGAGCTTATCAATGAATAAATCAAACCAATAAGGATTATCACAATTCTGTTTTATCACTTTGACATATGCATTCTCATAGCCATCAAAGTCCGTATCGAGTATGTTCTCCATGGTCTTGCCGTCTTCATTATAAAATACTTTGTTGAACATGGAGTACGGATTTCTAACAAACTCAAGAGAGCGATCGGACGTGTCATATATATGGTAACCTTTTTGGTCGCCATAATCGGCCCACGTCAACTCATAAGGGCATCCAAGATATTCAATATTCTTTGTCGACGACTTATGGTGAAAGTGCCCTGAACAGACTAAATCAAACTTTGAAAAGTCAGAGATCTTCATGCCATGCTCATTCATATTGCCACGATCCATCAGACAACCGGCAACTTCCAAATGTCCAAATAACACCTGAGCAGGACTACTAGCCATAGCTGCGACTGTTGACGCATAATTTTCATTGTTTATCCACGGCACAATCAATATGTCTTGACCGTCGAAGTTGACGTCTGTCACTTCAGAGTAATAATTCACATTACCCTTATCGAACAGCTCGCGCATCGAATTAACATCGTTTGTATTTTTGTAAGGGACGTCGTGGTTACCCACGATAACGTGGAGTTCAATTCCCTCAGAAGTACATTTGTCAATGAACATCTCCTTCATTCGACGAAGGGTGACATAATTAATATACTTCCTGCGGTCTACAATATCTCCGAGGTGGATGATGGTATCAATCCCGCGCTTTTTAATTTCGGGGAAAAATTCATTGGTGTAGAACCGGTCAAAGTAATCAAGAAAATTCACATTGTCGTTTCTGACGCCGAAATGGGTATCAGTAATGAGTGCAATCTTCATCGTCAGGTGCTCCAGACCGCCGTGGGGGCGATTAACAGTTGTTTAATGATATATTATAACCTAGATTTAGCCAAAAGTAAAGTTATTTCTTGCAACCTTTAACACGGTTGCGAAGGTCACTAGAACTGAATCTGTGATCCCTCTTATTGAACGATAGCTGAATGCCTAGCTTTCGGCAAAGGTCTTTGCCTGTGAATGGTTTGTCTTTATACTCTTCACCAAGTATACGCACATCTATATTATACATAGAAAGAATATCAAGAAGGTCTTCCTCAGTGCTGTATGGGATAATCTCATCAACATACGTGCAAGCTTGAAGTTGCGTGTATCGCTCGACGATAGTTTGGACAGGAGTATTTTTTTCTGACCTGTCTACAGACGGATCAATCTGTAAGCCACAAATCAAATAGTCGCATTGCTGCTTAGCATCCCTGAGCATTTGGACATGACCTGCGTGAAGCAAGTCGAATGTGCTGCATGTAAACCCGTAAATCATTTGTCAGCCTCAACGGTACGCGTCTTAATCTTCCTGCGTTTGGTTTCTTCAAAATCGCGCACGAATCCCTTCATATATTCCTCAGTCCACTCGCTGTACTTGACGTTGTCGTTGAAGTTGCCACTCTTATCATGACCTTGCGTATCCGCAGTTTCACCAAGAATATTAGTATGTTCAGAATATTTCATCTTGACATACAGATGCTTCTTCTCTTTCTGGATGCGTCTGAGGAATGCATAATAGATAATCTGCGTGAAATACGCAAATGGATTATTTGACTTTTCCGGATTAAAGTTGTCGATGTACTGGAGGCTGTTCTCAATGCCGTCGCATATCATCTCGTCGCGAAACGTGTAGTTGATGAAGTTCGGTTTGTATGAAAGATGCGTAGCAATTTTCATGATGCACTCAGCGACATAATTCGGAACTATCGGCCTCTGCGCGCCGGATTCCTTAGCAGCCAACACGGATTCTCTGAACTCGCACATAGCGCCAAAGAATTTCTTGTTGTCTACATAGTATGGGCGTTTCTTTGCTTCTCTCGACATTATAATTCTACCTCAGTGTATTGCTGTATTTGCACCTTGTCGCATGCTTACTATGACGTCATGAATTTCTTTTTCAGTCATTTCATCTTCTTTTGAGTCAAACAAAAACGAACGGTCTTCTGACGCCGACTCACGAATTGTTTCAATACACCTATTATAGTATACTTTCATGTCATTGTCAACCCCTGTAGACAAAATAATTGAACTTTGTTTCAGGTGGAAAATGTTCACGACCTTAGACAAGGGAACCCATATGGTGCATATCATGACTGGTACATTGTTCCTCAGAGTTGTTTTGATTTCTATGGGATCAATTATACTGAGGTGCATTTCTTCTTCGTGAACCAACTCAGCAAGTATAGTTTCGCCGCTCACCAACTTAATCATATTAATTGTCATTCTCAATCCCTATGTTATATAATTTGTAATCGAAAGACTCTTCGTTGTACATCTTGATCCTAACGGCAAAGTGCTTTAACGTGTGGTTATTGTATGACTTGTACGACAGATCGTCAGATATATCGTATAGTGTTGCCACCTCCTTGTTATCGCCCTTCCGAAGTCCGCGCCCTATTGACTGAAGATTGCGAACCCTTGACTTACTAGGACTGGCAAAAATGATATTGTGGAGGTTCCTAATATTAATACCAGTGGAGAAAGTTCCATAAGACGCGACAATAATTGCGTCATTTTCTTTCTCGGTGATTGCTCTGACTTCTTCTCTTGTTTCGGCATCTACGCCTCCATACACAAAAAATACTTTACGACCATCAGCTGCTTCTTCTGAGATCTGCTCATATAACGGTTTACCATGTTTATCGACATACTGGAACAATACAAGTGTATTCCCCTTTCGTGTCAAAGTCAAGTTTTTAATAAAGTTATTTCGTTTCACGTGCGAGGTGAGGAAGTCCATTTCTTTTTGATATGTTGACCTGACTACACCCTTCCGCGTTGACTCTGAATACTTGAGGACAAGGCACTTAATACGAAACTCGGCGAGGGTCTCATTGTCTATCAACTCTTTAGTGGTAATTACCCGCATAACTGGGCCAAATAATCCCTCTAACACAAGCTTGTTAGTAACTGTGCCGTCAAGTGTGCCCGTGAAGCCAAACCTGTACTTACAGTGTGTCATCTTCTCCATAATCTTGGTCAAAGACGTAGCTTTAAATAGGTGAGCTTCGTCACCTATTATTATATCGAACTGATCAAAATATGATTTTGGTTGTTTGTAGATACTTTGCCAGGTACTTATAATTATTTTCGCTTCATCGGAAGATTTCTCTTTACCTCCAGTAACAAGTAAGGTATAATAGAACTGTAGTTCTTCTGAATAGTCTTTGAAGTCGCTGTTAAGTTGTGAGACAAGTGATGTGGTCGGGACAATTACCAGAGCTTTCTTACACTCCTTCCTCAGATAATACTTCAGCAAGCAGTAGATGATGAACGACTTACCGGAGGCGGTCGGCGAAAGAATCAAAGCTCTATGATTGCGAACAGCGTGAGCAACTGCTCTTAGCTGATAATCCCTCGGCTTGAAAGTTCCTTCGCTTAGAAACTTATTTAGGCCGTTCAGCGGGATGTCTATTGTGTCTTCAATCCCGTCGTGGGCAATAACCTCATAACTCCTCTCCGAAGCAAACTTCTTAATCTTCTCAATCAATCCGACATATATCTGCATTGTGTTAACATTGAACAGCCGTATCTTACCATCCCACATTTTATTGCGTACAGATGGGATGAACGATGCCCCAGGAACTTCAAACTCAAAGTACCCAGAAAGCTCCATAGCTATGCCGCGATCACACTCAATTTTGAGATAGACCTCATCTTTCTTGTATATGTTTATTTGTTCCATAATTAACCTGTGGTGAACTTCGCCCAATCCACTGCTGTCTTTAGTTGGAATCCGCGATTGTTTATGTTCTTTATTATTGCGTCAAGGTAGGCAACTTTCTCATCCTGCATTCCCAGGCGCAAGTTGGCTGATATCATCATATCATCAGATTCGATGTATGTGTCGACTTCATTCTTCAGTAGTTTTTTATAGAATTGTTGGCGGCCCAGCTGATCGAGTTCGTCCTGATCAAGTTCGCCAAGATAATATTCGAGAAGGATTCTTCGGGTTTTTTTATTCTCGCCCTTGAGTTTATACATGGCAACACGTTCGCCCATGTAAATTTTCAGGTACTTGTTGTGGATTTGGGGGATTTTTGCGCTTTCCGAGCCGAGTTCGGTCTCGTCAATTTTGCAATCTTTGTTCCACTCACTTACTATTTGTTCTACGTTCACAAGTCACTCCATTCATTAATATAGTGCGCTCAATATTCTGCGCGGATCATACTTCATACTACACGATTGTTGTCAGTTCATACTTCCTATAAGCAAACGATACTGTCGCCTTGAGATATTCGACATCGGTGTTCTCGATATCAAACTCCAATGCAGTTAAACTGGACGGATACATGTCGGTGAATTTGATCTCAATATTCGGCTGCATATTTGCTGAAGTTATCAACAGCGAGCCGTCAGAATAAACATCACCAACTGTTGACTGGGTTCTGCCGATAGCTCCTCTCTGACTGAAGTTGTCAGGGTATCCAAGGGCGATTAGCCAGTCATAAATCTCTCTAAAGTTTTTCATATCTTCATCAACGCGGAACGTCAAGTCCAATCTACCAAAGGTCAGCTTATCGCCAGGAATGGGCAGTTTGATAAATGGGTTCTCGATGGAAGACGTTTCCCCCAGAGCTATATCTGGAATGGTCGCCGCAGTGCAAAAGTAATTCACATGTGGTAAACGATTACATGCGAATCTGAACCCTATCGGGGATAGGAAACTTTTATTGTCTGGTTGTGATGATTGTAGTGCCATTCCGGTTATCCTGTTTAAGGGCGTCTAGCCAACTCCATTTTCATACTTATTTATAACGATTGGCAACGCCAACCTTGACCTCCTGCCAGTCCGAACTTAATTCTATGCGAAAAAAAAGAGGCTCCGAAGAGCCTCTTTAAAACGTCTGATTAACTCAGATCTAGTTTTTGATATTACATCAAGTTGGCCACCTTGACCAATCTGTAATATTTGTTGCCATCTCCAGTACCAAGACGGGCAGCAATACCGTTGCCGTCGTTAGTAGCGAAAGGATTAGCGACCATGCCGTAGCGAGTCTTGAATCCGATCTTAGGCTGGAAAGTCTGCTCACCGACCGCACGAACCATTTGTAATGGCACATATGGGCAGTAGAACAAACCAGCATCGAAGGAGCTAGTGCCCTTGTAGCCGATGGTGTAGTAGTTGTTAGCAGCGTCAGAGAAGTATGGATCAATATACACTTTGATGCGACCGTTCAGAACACCAGCAAAAGTGTTACCGGTATCGTCTACTTGGAGGTTATTGCTAAGAGCAGGAGTATAATCAAGAACACCAGCCATCTGAAGTGCAGAAGCAACGTCAGAAGAAGTGATCATAACATTACCCTTACCGCGACGAGTTGCTTTACCAATTTCGTTGGCATCGCGCTCGATTTGGAACATAAGACCTTTGAACTTCTCAACAGACCAACGACCGTTAGAGTCGGTGTCCAGATCGAAAGTACCAGAAGTAGTTACATTCTTAGTAGCACCAGCAACAGCAGAGTAGTTGATTGTACGAACTACTTCACGGTTGATTTCAGAAAGGATTTCTGAAGACAGGATGTTGCTCAACTCAGTCTCAGCGTCCAGACCGTGGATTGCTTTCAGGTCTTGAGCCAGTTCCATAGTGTACTCAGCTTTCAGAGCACGACTAACAGCAGTTACAGCAACTTTCTCAATGCTGAATGCCATTTCGTTGAAGTGATCGCCAGCAGCTCCGCCCATTGCTTCGGCTTGTGCAGTTGACATACCAGTATGAACGTTATAGCCACCACCAGTTACGGAAGCAGAACGATCGCTTGGATCAGTACCAGTTTGAGCAGCGCCAGTAGTTGCGTTAGCAGCTAACTGAGATGCAGTGTTGGCAGGGTGGCTGCGTGAGAAAGAAGCATCAGCTTCATCAAACATAGCTTCTGTGCCAGCTTGGCCAGTGTAACGTGAACGCATAGCAAAGATCAGACCAGTTGGTCCAGTCATAGGCTGTACACCACAGATATCATAGGCGATAAGGTTAGGCATTGAACGTCGAACAAGGCTGATCAGTACTGGATCAAAATTGTCTACGCCGCCAGCTACGTTTGTAGGAGCAGCTTCACCCAACAGAGTTGGAGCGAAAGCGCCACCACTTTGAGCGCCTTGCTCACGTGCTGAACGTTCTTGGTTTTCTAACAGTGTAGCGACAGTTGAACGCTTGTGGGCATCGCTGATCTGTGGCAGATCGGCATGCTCTAAAACGGGTTGCCACTTCTTTTGTAGTTCGTCAGTTTGAAACATTTAGGTTCTCCTTTCTAAAGACCTTTTTACTTACAGTTTATTTATAATAATTACTTTTTAATGCTTTTTGAAATGGCATTCAAGTATGCCGCCATACCAGGATCAGTAGGCAACGCCTCTTCAGTCAACTCAAGAGGTTCGTCATCGATAATTACTTCTTCAGAAATAACTTCTTCTTTCGGAAAGTAATTCTCTTTGAGTGTATCTAGCTTAGAAGCAAAAGAAGCTTCATCTTCGAACTCAACGCCCTCAGACAAAGAACTCAACTTAACAGCTTGAGACTCGGTGATGTCTCCACAAGCGCCAGTCAGAACCGCAGCGCGCTTTGATTCGACCAATTCTTTGCGAAGTTCGATGTTTCTTTCCATCTCTTCATTAATTGAAGATTCGAGTTCTTCAACCTTAGACGCCAATTCGTCAACTAGGTCAACTTTCTCTTCTGGAATGTCAATGTAGTTTTCAGTAAACAAACTGCGCAGGCCAGACATAAAGTTCTCAACAATCTCAGAACGGATTCCTTGCTCTACTGCTAGCTCATTCTCTTTCATCCACTCTTCAGCAACATACTCAAGATAAGAGTCTACTTGCGTGGATAACTGCTCGACGATTTGTACTTTCTCAGATTCAAGTTCGGATTCAAAGTCAATAGTTACAGACTCCAAAACTTCATTGACTTTAGATACAACTGCAGCTTCAAAAATTGTAGTGGCTTTACCAACGAAGTCTTCAGAAAGATCTGCACTTCCAAACATAGCTTCTACGTCTTCAGCGATTGAAATATCTTCAGCGCTAATTTGGCGAATTTCTTTGATTGAATGTGTAGCTTCCTCAGCAACTTCTTCAGCTTCATACCCTTCAACTTTCATAGCGGCCATAACTGAACCGTATGACGCAGCCAGCTCTGTTTTAGACTTACCCTTTACAGCGTCCATCATAGCATTAATCATGCCAACTTTGGTCTTAGGCAAACTAGTTTGTGCCGGTGCTGATTTCTTAACTGTCGCAGCAACTTCAGCAGCGGCAGCTTCACCGTCAACTTCTTTTTCTGCTTTTTCTTCTTCGAGGGGCGCATCGATCATTACTTCTTCGACGGTATCCTCTAGCTTCTTCTCAGACATGAATTTCTCCTTATATTTGGTGTTATACAGTCTATTTATAAAATTTATAATCTAGAGATAAAATCTTCAAAAACTTTCAACTTAGCTTCTTCAAGCTCTTTTGATGTGGATTTTTCGATTATATTCTCGTATCTAGCAATGGTTGCTTCGCGGATAATGCCGTTCTCCCAGACCCATTCCTTGCCTTCCATGATCCCTTGAACAAATGCGTCAGGAGCAGAAGGATCCGCAACAATATCAGCAGCTGTAGCTAGGTAGAAATCGCTTTGAACTTCAGCAACGCCCTTTCCATTTTGTTTTACAGAACCCATACCTCGTGAGGATACGCCCAATTGAGCGCCTTCATCCATCAGAGATTTGACAATAGCACCATAAGGTGTTTCTGTCATAATCTTAGCACGGCCCATAAAGTTTGAACCGTCTCGCTTCAACTCGGTGATCATGTGTGAAACACGCTCAAGGTTGATACTCGGCCCTTGGGGATGTCCCAACTCACCATATGCTCGGTTCTTATTGACATATTCTTTAATATATCTATTTATCTCTTTGTCCAAAACCTCTGCTGGGTAAACTCGACCATTGCGATTTTTAATATCGCCCTGTAAGAATACGCCTTCGATGAAATACGACTTCTTGCCGCCTTCTTCTTTGGCTTCTGTGATATAATTAATATCTTCGTTTACTTCGCATATCAGTTTCATTTGAATTCCTTAGATTCCAGACAGGGCTATTGGAGTCGCATAAAAGGTAGTAGCACCTCTAATCCCTTGACCCGCACCCAGAGTTATAGCTATTTGCCCCTTTGCCGCAACATAAACACTGCCAACATCACCGTCATCAGCAGCGTTCCTGATTGTTACGAGCAATACAGCATCAGCCGTGTTGCCGATATGGACAGCTGCAGCTGTAGTCAGTTTAGTTGTGGCAGTAGCAAGCTGCACAGCAGCGCCCAATACTTTCATTATTTGCCACCAAACGCGACGTCAAGAAGCTGGAACATTCCCTCAGGGGATTTCTCCAACATCTTTTCTGCTTTAGATTGATTTGCTGGGTTTAACTTATCAAGCATATTCACTAAGGCTGATGCAGTGGTCATGTCAATCTCTTCAGATTTACCATTTCCGAACTTAACAGGCTTGGCAGACTTTTTAGAAACGATAGCTCTTAGCTGATCAACAACCTTGCCTTCGACTAGCGCGCTTTCTTCAAGGTCAGATTCTTCGTCTTCGTCATCTTCGTCCTCTTCCTCTTCGTCCTCTTCTTCATAAAGATCATCCGCCATTTCTTTGCCGTATTTCTTAATGAAGTCTTTCTTAGACATAGTTTCCGAATCATCGACCATTTGATCCTTAACTTTGCCTTCTCCTAGTTGTACTAAGAATTTGCCGCCAGCGTCTTTCACAGCCTTACCTTTATGCTTTTTTGCGAGCTTAGTCGCCGCCGATTGGTCAAAGAGACCAGCATCAGCGTAGCCATCATCAGACTCACCAGTACCTTTTTGGTTGAGGTACTTCCCTTCGGTGATCTCGGCACGGTCGCCGTTGAATTGGTGATCGCCTGCTACAGGATGCTTGGTTGTCTCAATGCTGTGCTTAGCTTTGAAGTCCTTTTCTCCACCGGCGCGTGGTTCCAGCTTATCGCCTTCTACCTTGCTATCCTGTGGCCGAGAGCCTGAAGCTGCTTCTTCGGTTACATAAGCTTTGAATCTTTTGATAGCCATTTCGCTATTCCTCTGCTGTCTCTTGAGTTCCCATGAAGTTATTTTGAACTTCATACTTTTTAATTTGTATGGCGTCTTCAATTTTGCTCATCATAATATCACCAATTGCTGTTTTAAATCCATTCACGTTGCCGTCGGCTGCCATATTAACAGCATCTACAGTAGTATATATAGTTTCTTCAGTCATGTCGTTCTCCATTGTCTTGTACAATATTTATAATTATTGTATAATCGCTTTATTCGAAACTGTCGTCTTCTTCGCCAGTATCTTCATCTTCAATTTCTTTATCTATTTCTTTGACTTCTTCGTCTGTTTGTAGCAGCACGTTTTTACGGATCCATGCTTCAGAGAAATACTTTCCAGCAAACTGATCAACGTCTTGTAGTAATGACAGCCTTTCGCGAAGAATTTCAGAGCTTTTCAGCTCGGCGAAGTGGTTATCTTCAATAAAGTCAAATTTCACATTCTGCTTCATATCAAGCCATTCGGCTCTAGAGATAACGCCCTTCAATAACAGTTGCTTCTCGAGAAGAACTAAAAATAGTTCAGAGAATCGATTTCTCAATCGTGCTACAAATTTTGAGAACTTCAACTCGTCGCGAGTAATCTCAGATGAACGTCCGAGGTTGAATTGCCCGTCAGATTCTAATCGAGAAACTGGAACATTCAAAGACTCGTACATCTTTCTCCGGAAGTACTGAACATCATCCATCTCGCCGAGGTTTTGGCCTCCTGGCAGAGTTGTAATCTCAGTTCCACTACTACCTTCCCTGCGCGGCAGCCAATAATCTTCCAGCATGGTTAGGTGCTTTCGTGAATCGTTGACCGCGCCGGTGTTGGCGTCATACACCAACTTATTCTTATGTTTGACCATCATGTCGCGCAAGTATTGCTCGGCTTTCGCTTTAGGCAAGTTACCCACGTCTATATAAAAGATCCTTCGCTCCGGCGCTCGAGCAAGTCGATAGATGACAGTCGCATCTTCAAGCATACGCAGCTGATTCAAAGGCTTGACTGCTTTGTCAAGGTGTCCAAGAATCATTTTATTTGTTTCGTCTAGCACACCACTGTGGATATAGGCTATAGAGTCTGTTGATATTTTAACGCCGGACTGACCAGCTTGAACACCTTTTGGCGAATATACGAAAAATTCAACAAATTTCTTAGAGGTCACTTCGCGCGAACCCGCAACAATCGCTTGTTCTCTTTTTTCCACTCGCATTTTTTTTATTGTGCGGGGATCAATGTATCGCAACTCTTGAATACCTGATTTAGTATTCGCGGTGTCGATCATAATATGGTAGTACATTCGACCGTCAACATACCAATTTTTGAATATGTCATACCCTCGATTGTCAAACTTCAAAAGTGATAAAACCGCATCAAACTCTTCAATCACTCTTTTCTTTATACTGTTTGGAAGTTCTACATCATCTAGAACAACTTTGACAGAACCCTCATTATCGTCAAACACAATGGCCTCGTTACATATATCGTCGATAGCCTTGTCGCACTCGCTTTGACGGGACATCTCTCGATACTTAGTGATGAGAGCAGATTCGTTCTTTGACGAACCGTCGAGGTCTACTGTTGTGCCAAATGCGCCACCCTCGTTTACATCGAGAGCACCGTCTAAATTAGTTGGAGGCGCGAATGACTGTACCGATACCGGTAGTTCGTCTTCTTTGCGTCCTATTTGAAATCCGAAAAGTTCAATTGCCATTGTGGTTTATCCTTAATAATAATTGGGGCGGCATAGTATTTATGCGCGCCCCATGTTCACCTTTTAGGATTAGATCCCGCCAGCAGTGCCAGTAGTTCCGCCAGTCACTTCCCAATAATCGTACTGGAATGTAACGCCGAACTCTTGGATAGCTTCACTATCCCAAGCCAAATCAATCGCGGCAATCTCAGTTGGGTAAATGCCAACAAAGTTGTATACGCGAAGGATTGATCCGTCTTTGCCGAACTGTGTAACTTGAGCGTTAGACTTATATAGGCTAGGAGCAGATCCACCAGCTGTGTTCAAGTTTCCTTGAGCAGAGTTGATAGAGTTTGACCACTGTTCCATAGCATTGCGAATAGCAAAGTCTTCATCATTGATAATTGTTGGTGCCCATTCAGCATAAGTGCGGTTGCCAGCTATTTTAATTTGGCGGCCGAAATATGGAACTTCAACTGTGCCAAGTGTAGAGGCAGGAATCTGAGCAGCCTTCACCATAAATGGTACTTGTGCGTCAGCCACACCGTTGATTGGATTTGTGATCTGGACTTGGAAAAGCGATGCGCGAGCACCGCCTCCCTTTAAAGCGCCAGAAAATTCATTTACATTAAACGCCATTTCTTTATCTCCCGATTCTGTACGTTATATTTATATTAAGCGCGACCAACAATCTCAGAGAACTCAACACCGCTGCGGACAGCAACAAAGTTCAACTGAATAAAGTTGATTGAACGGGCTGGTTTAATGTAGATGTCGCCGATAAACTCGTTACGGTCTACAACTTCTCCAGTATTATTTGTTCCGTCACACACGACTTGGAAGTCAGTGATACCACGACGACCTTGTACATCACGCAAGAATGGGACAACCAAATTGGTAAACTGGCTACGAGTAAACTCATCGTTGAATTCAAAGAGAGTGAACTTAGAAGCAGTTGCGATAGCTTTCTCGAGTACGATAAACAAACGTCGAACGTTGATACGGTCAAAGGCAGATGGCTTGGCTAGCAAAGTCTTATCGCCAAACAACACAGTACCTTGTCCTGGGAACGTCACAACAGGGTTTACGCCCTTCTTATAAAGCGCATCACGATCGCCCTTTCCTGGGTTATAGGAAAGTTTAATAGCATTCTTAACATTACCACGGTTGTATCCAGCAGGAGAGAACCAAGGATCACGAGTCAAGTCGGTTTGAACCATCAGGCCAGCTGTATCGGCATTCAGAGGAACATAACGATATTCGTCGTTATACTTATCATATTGATACTTCCATCCAGAATCCAAAACGGCATAAGAAGATGAAGGCAGTGTATCGCGGAATTCAATAATATCATCACGCTCTTTACCGGCATAAGAATTGTTAGCAACAACATCAGCGCGTTCTGGGGACAGAACAACGATGCAGTCTTTACGCGACTCGGCAATATTAGTAATGAGGTAAGTTGCTAGAGTTGCGTCGGCATCAGCGCCCAAGATGAAAGAAACATCAACATCTTCAGCAGAAGCGAACAAATCGTAACCGACGATCTTTTGCGCGCTAGTCAAGTTCGTGCCGTCTAGACCATTGATCAGGCTCTTATTAATTACAACACCGCCTGTCGTGTACGTGGTTCCTGAAAGAGCAGAACCAGAACCCAATAGCGTCTTTGCAGAAGCTGTAACATAGGCAGACTGTTGGTTGATTACATTGACGAAGTAGTTACCAGCGCCTTGCTCAGTCTTAGCATCAGAACCTAAAGAAACGCCAGCATATGTTTCAAGGACAGTTCCTTTAACGCCGGTGAATGCTCCATCTTCATCAACAACAGCGACATGAATTTCGTCGCCAGATGCTCCAAGAGCCAAGCCATTAGCAGTAGTTCCAGGGGCATCATCAAACTGTCCTGAGAATTCCCAAGAGCGAGTTAGCGATCCGCCAGTAACATCAGCAGAAGAATACTTGGTTTCTAGTGTGATAGATACTGTTGTGGTGTTGGCGATAGAGGCTACAGAAAGAACTTTACGTTTTTCTTCAACATCATGTGGGCCAAGGCTCAATATGTCGCCGACATTAATAGCGGCAACAACAGCTGCAGTATTAGCAGAAGTAATTACGACTTGGTCACTATTTCTAGCGACATCATATGTCAGGCCAGTTGCTGTAGACCAAGCGGCAGCATCTGGACAGATAGAAATCTTCAATGAATTTCCTAAAACACCAGCATATTTTGCATAGAAGTTGTCAGTACTAGGAACGGTAGAATCTTCGTTTTCGATTAGAGCGGCTGTAGTTTCGGCGGCATTTCTGGCGTCAGAATTAACTGTACGAACTACGTGCAAAGCATTGCCGTAGGATAAGAAATTTGCTGCGGTGAAAAAATCAGTCGCATTGTCATTATTTGGTTTGTGGAAGATGTTAACGAGGCGATCTTCGGAATCCACCAACACACGTTGTGCTGCTGGTCCCCAGCGGAACTGACCTGCGATTGCACCCTCAGTAGAGGATACGGCAGGGACTACCGTTGTGAGATCGATCTCACTTACATTTACTCCAGGACTTACTTGGAAGGGCATTGCTATTCTCCTTAAAAAATAGAGTTTTTTATTTCATTCAACTGAAGATATTTATAATAATTGAATGTTTAGTATTTTAGTTGTAATTTGCCGCAGAGATATAATCGCTCATACCGAACGGCGCTGGTGGCTCGTATTCTATAACATCATCATCCGGCATCCCGTCATCGTGGAAACCAAATGGCAACATATTTTCCATCATCTCTTTCTCAGACTTTTCTCTGAGTTGTGTCAGCGTATTAATATCAGTCATATCTTTAAAATACGCTTGATCCGATAACCAAGCAAATAACACTAAGCACATGACAAGATCGTCGTGCGCTCCAGATTCTGCTTCGTAAGAGTTCCTTTTCCTCGAAAATGTAGACAACTCCCGTATAGTTTGGAAGTCATGTAGTATAAGTTGTTCTTGCTCAATCATCAATTTCAAGATTGAGCAACCAACAGACTTCACGCTTTTGGTTGTGCGTATTCCTTTGTCGCACATCCTGCTGAATCCTGCTGAAATCCTCTTTCCAGACCTTCCAGCACTTTCAGTGAATAGTATGTTCTCATATTCAAATTCATAATGTATCAATTCAGCAACTTGCTCCCCAATATCATTAATCTCAACGAGTACGGTGGCTTCATTGTATCCTTTACACGTTCTATATATTACTTCAGCATATTCAGCCGGAGTAATAAAGTTGTCTCTGTAGACACAAACCTGCTGATATGGCATTTCAGTCACATCAATAATTTGAAATGCGGAGTAATCCAACCCCTTCCCTCTCGACACATCAACAATACAAGCGTATAATCGGCCTGGAACACACTTCGCATACATTGAAATGTTGTTCGCCTCAATGATTGGTTTGTGCGCTACTAAAGACTTCAGCTTACTGCCGTCGATCAACGTGCCAGAACTACCTAAAAACTGACATTCATATTCCTGTGCGAATTTCTCATAATCATAATCCATCGCCTGTAGAGTTTCTTCCCTCCAAGCTTCGTCGCGGCCAGGAACGTCATCCCAATTAACCCTAACAAACTGATAGCCGTTAGTCCCTTCTTTCGCACCTTCGCACGTTTTGTAGAAGTGGTTTAATCCATTTGGCGTTGACGTCAACAGTATTTTAGTGGTGTTACCAGAAGATATTGTAGGAAATACCGAAGCAAAAAACTCATCCCAATTTTCAACAAACGCAGTCTCATCAATGTATAGAAAGGAAACGGATTTACCACGAATTGCCGATGACGATGTTGCCGCCGCAATAATTTTACAACCGTTTTCAAACTGAACTGATCCCTTGTTCCACTCAACCACACCTTGTTGCATCCAAACTGGCAGGGCTTCGTATGCTATTTTGATTCGGTCAAGAATCTCTCTAGCCGCCTCGCCCTTGTTGGCGAGAAGGGCAACAGTCTTGTGTTCGTTGAATAATATGAATTGGAGTATCACCGCGACTGCTGTTGTGGTCTTTCCAGCCTGCCGAGAAGTTACTACTGCAGCTCGTCTATTATTTGTAATCTTCTCAATAATTTCCCGCTGATAATCGTACAGGCGCATGGGTATCAATCCATGGTCAACATGTACTATCTGGAGATAATTTTCAGCAAAGTATATTGGGTCTCTAGAACATCTTACAAATTCCTTGACCTGATCGTGCGTCCACTGTATTTGGACGCCCTTTCGTTTGAGAAGCTGATTACCATTGTAGGTTTTACTAGCCAATTTCAACGACGCCTTCAGCAATCAAACGTTCGCGGTTCGCCAAATGCTGCGCGTCGACATCGTCTTTGCTTCCGCCGAAGTAAGGAACTGCATGGCCGCGTTCAACAAGAATTTCGGTAGCGCCTTTCCAAGTGCCGGTATCTGCATCATACACATCAAAGTCACCGAGGATTCGGCCAAATTTACCCTTCTTATCCTCTCCGTCTTTGGCGATCTGCGTTCTCAATACTGCTGTCTTGCCGAGCAGTTCTTTTAGTGCTTGCTTTGCCGCAAGGCCAAATTTCTTCTCAACCTTATCTCGCGTGCGCGACTCAGGCGTATCAATCCCCATCATTCGCACTCGCTCTTTGCGGAGCCAAACACCAAAGCCAAGGTCGATATTCACGTCAACAGTATCGCCGTCAACAACTCTAACAATTTCCACTTTATAATCATACATCTTTTTCACCATTAATCAATTTCTGTAAATCATTAGTACTGCCGACAAATAATGCGTTAGTGATACCGATTTGAGATTGGGGTTCCGCGCTTTCTTCTTGTCGCAATTCTTTCACTTTCTTTTGGATGTCGAGTAGGTCTTTGTTTGCTTCGACTAATGTCTTGGTGAGCTGTGAGACTACTTCGAACGCCCTTGGATGCTCACTAGCCTTCGCTAAATGCAAAAGGTTATCAAGGGCGAAGGTGCCCTTCTCTATAACATCGTATAAATTATCTCTCGCAAACTTATAGTCTTGTGATATGTCGTCGGGCAAACCTTCCACCCTTTCTTCAATAATAGAGCGAACCAATGATTTAGGCTCGTCGTCAACTAATTCAGATTCAACATCAAATATATTATTCAGATTGTCCGTCACAATATTTTTCATAATTAGTGCTCATGGTTTTCTGTTCCGTCAAAATAATCAACGCTATCGAACGCAAATCCATAACTGGTATTTGCTCCGATGCTCTGGGTGTCTACACTCAAATCAGGATTTGTTGTCGGCGAGCCATTTGCTAGCAGGCCAGGAGTGAGGATAATTTTCTTATTCGGCCCTTCGTCGTTGCTCGGGGTGAATGTGCCGTCAACGTCACTAGGAATACCAAGATCAACAACAGTTCTTTTAATAACACCCTTATTCGACACTGGCCCAAATATGTATCCTTTCACTACAAACTGAAAAGTGTAGATGATAGCTCTTCTAGTCTGGAAGTCAGCCTCGTAGGTGTCCTCAATACTCATTCCACTGAGCACTGTCGGGACGTCAAAATATTGGCCAGTTTCCGGAATCAACTTCAAACTGTGCGTGAACTCTGGTCTAAAATATGGCAATATTTGCTCAACTACTTGTATCGCATCTTCATTATTGGCGAACATAGCAGACAATGTGATGCTTATGTCATAAGGAACTGGCGTGAACTGCGAAGACAACGAAGACGCTGTCGAACCGACAGACGTATTTCTCTGAAGCTTATTCAAAGACCTTGTTGGTGCATAAGACATATCGGTGACTTCAAACGACATTCTCGGCAACTGAGTTGCGACTGGTCTGTCTAAGCCTGGGTCTTGCCGCATTCTCGCAAGAAACTTTTCTTTCGGGCCATAGGCAATAGGGACGCGAATTGATTGTATCCTATCTCCGGATTTATCATAACGCGAAATGTCAATATCGTTGAACATTGAACCGAACATTATAATGTACTTCCGGATAACACCGTGATTGTATGACGCTCCAAACATTACCAATTACCTCCTTCACTGAATGGATTGCCTTCGCTGAAGTCTATGAAGTCAATAGAGCTTGCGCTGAATTGCTCATTATTAGCAGCTTTATCTGTGTCTTCAACTCTGTATGTTCCACTATCCTGGGCTAGGTAGTAGTTGTCTTCAGTAAGAAGTTCTTCGCCGGATTCGGTGAGAATCTGAGACTGAGACATATCCCCAGAGTAAACATCCTCAATAGAATCGATTTCAGAAATCCCTGTATCGAATCTTTCGTGGCTGTATTCATAGAGTTCGCATCGAAGATCATAAGTTTGCAACGAACCCATCTGATAAAATATGGATTCGTGTTCAACGAATTTCACTTCAAATATCTTATTATTTAGGGGGAAGTATATCAAATCACCCTCTGACGGACGCCCTATTCCTTCTGTGGTGTCGCCGATGGTCAGCTCTTCGCTAAACCTTCTCCTAGAAACAGTAAGAACCATCTCGTCTCGGATTTCTATGTTGAACTTAGAAAGAAAATCACCCTCGCCCTCAAACCCGTCAACCGATTTGATGTACATTTCCAACAGGTAAGATGTTTCAAACTTAGAAAGCAAGTCTTCGCCGAAAAGGTCGTCCTCGGCAATTAACGTGCGCGGCATGTAGTAACAGTCAAACCCATAGATCTTTATTGATTCGATTATCAAATCTTCGATAAGGGTTTGTTCTTGACTGAATGCGAAATTATTAAAAAACAGGTTTGTTGCCATTTTATTAACCTATCATATCCATCGCTGGCATAGAGAATTTCTTCTGGACTTCTTCTTCGAGTCTCAGGATTTCTTCTTGTGCTTCTGACCATATGGTCTGGCCGTTGAATGTCACCCCACCTGGAAGCTGCATACCTTCAAATTTCTTCATGTTTTCGCCCCACTGCCGTTTGATCAAAGCTGTAGCATATTGACGGAGCCACCAATCTCCCCAAACAGAAGTATATGTATCGGGGTCTAAAACTTGATAACACTCAACAATAATATACTCTCCGACAGAAACCCTGTTCCAGTCCATATCAATATATAGTTTATCTGTATGGCGATTGAACCTCAAAGGTTGTTTGCCGACAAGTATTTCTTCAAGTAGGGATATTCTTTCCATAGAAGCGACATAATGCTGAATTCTCTCACTGGCCCAATCATGAACTTCGTTTAGAGAAATTTGGTACCGGAGGTTGAATAGGTTGTTTGCTTGTAAGCCCGTACCGATTGGAAATATGTTGATGATGCCCATAACATTTGCGGGAACGTCAACATACTTGTTTGCCTTGTCGGTTTCGGTTACTTGGTGCTTCAAGAAAGTTCTTTCGGAACCGTCATAATGATAGTCGCGATAAAACTCTAAGGCGTCGTCGATGCGGTCGTCTACTTGATCTTCATCGACATTAATTTCGACTACAGGAGCGCCGAGTCTGCGAAGGCAGTATTTTTTTAATTCGGATCTTGTGGTTGGAGTTGCCATGGTAATAGTCTCAAATAGGGGAGTATTTAAGACTATTTATAAGTTTGGGATATCTTAAAACATAGCTTGATATTTTGCCAATAAGCTTTCATGCGTGGCGTTGGCCGGATGTTCCATTTTGGACGAATTACCATTGGTGTCTACGACGTCAAATATCATATTGCCCGTGGTGGATAGGTCGTCGGGGACATAATTTATAGGGTAATCAATCTTCAATAGCGGCAACTGATGTATATCATTATCGTGTAAAACACCATCACCCTCTAATTTCCGCAGCCTTTCCATGTATTGATGCACCCAATTTATGTCCTTCCCTTCCTGCGAATATTCCATAACAGTGCCCATACTGCTTTGGTCGTAGATATATGTAGGAGGACTTTCGACGTTATTCATAAACGTCAACCTGCCGGCGACATGATCATTCTTAATATTGAAAAAATGGAGAGTATCTTCGCCGATGTGTATATCCTCATCAAACCTGTGCGCAGCAGCAGCCTTCCTGGAATACCATGTGATTCGGCAATGAGTCTCAGACTTCTCGGAATATTTTCTTTGAGCATTATAGAAACCCGTGATAGTTTCAATATAATGTTTTCTGACTTCATCAGTGAAATCGTGGTATTCATATGTGATTCTCGGCAACACCGTGTCATAATCGGTGAGAAAGCATCGCATCGGCTTCGCTGGGTACTGGCTTTTAGTGGGCATGACGCCCGTCGTCACCCAATGATCCTCAAGTGCTTTCCGATCATACATCATAGATACTTGATGCGTCAGGCAAACAGCATCTGGGGGATTTTTGGTCTGCGCCAGATGATTATATAGATACACGCCGTGTGGTGTCAAATAATCATCGCCATCAATCTGAACGCAATAATCATTATCACTCTCTAGGAACTTTTGGAGCAATGTATTCTTGCCCCTTCCTGGGGTGCTGTTTGATTCGGTGACGTAATATTCAATCCCAGCATTTTGGCAATATGAAGAAGCTTCTTCCTCATACTCCTTATTCATAGTGTTGATAATTACTACCAAAAGGTCTGTTGGGATATTGCTGTAATCTAGACTAGCGTGCCTCGCAAGAGCGTCTATATTGTTTGACGTCAACACATAATATTTCAAGCGTTTCATATATCGGGGTCTCAGTAATCATAACATGTATAATCAGGTGTGCTTATTCGCCTTGCGCCCAAGGAAGTTCTTCGTCAGAGTAAACTGCTACAGGGTTTACCTGTTTATTGATGCTTGAGATTATAAATCCATTAATCTTCTCTGCATAACTTTCTGACATGGCGGCGTGAACCCAACCTTCAACAGTCTCTTCAGTCAATTCATCTAATGGTATAAATGCGCCTGACTCTGCGCCATCTTCTGGTAAAGGGAAACGAGTGTTTGATTCGCATTTCCCAGTAATTCCATTTTCGTCTACGCCAATTTTCTCCCAACGGACACACACCACTCTACCTTCAGTTTCGCCAACGGTTTGCGTATCCATAGAAAGGATGTTTAAATTGTATGTAATTGTCATTTAATATTCTGCCTTTTGTTTATATCATATATTTATAATAATTGACGATTGGGTTTACAATATATCTCCAGGATATCTCGACGTCCACATAGTTAGACTGTATTTCGTACCTTTAATCAATTCCAAACATTCGTGGCCATGCGTCACCATCCCAGGAAATAGTATACATCTTCCGACAGCGATATCTTTATTGCTCACACCTTGCCGGTGGAATACCAGATCTGCGCCGTCATAGTCGTCGTTCAATTTAACTGACCCAGTAACTAAACTCGCATCTGTGTGGTGGGAAAGGCTCACTTGTGTGTCTAATGCATATCGCATAATAAATGCATCCCGAAGGCCATACATCTCCATTGGCTTCCAATAATTTTCTATGATTGGATATATGTTCTTTTTCCAGTGTGCTTCAAGCTCGTCCCAAAGACCCAACTCCTTCATACGGATCTCTTGAGCGGGAAACTTATCATAAGACAAACTACCCCACCCGCCATGCTTATCGGCTATAGCAATCATATCTTCACATTGAGACTGTGTCATAAAATCAACAACTAGCATATCTTTGTCGATTATATCAACATGGTTGTGCGCTGGCAAGTAGAGGTCTGGTGCGGTGATCATGATAGACGCGCGAACAGCATCGAACTTTTCTTTGGCGGCTTCTCCGCCATTTCCGTGGTAGATACAAGAACAGCAATCTGTCACAGGGTTGTGTAGGTTTCCATTGGAATACAAAACACGGTCTTCGTTACACTGGAACAGATAACCTTCATAATCAAGCTTGGCGTCATACTTACCGGAGAGGAAAATCTTCTGGTAAAACAATTGATCGTCTCCGTCATCAGACACGGTAGAGTCTGAAAGCATCTTTTTAAGTTCGCCGACCTGACCAATGAATGTTCCGCTATTCAAGTATTGGTATTTAGTTCCGAGGTTATTTGGTTGAGAGTGAAACTCTTCTGCCAATTTTGCATCTGGCCATATGTCTGCTTCTGCCGAGAATAATACTTTAGTATTGAACCCCAAATATCGTGTAGTTATCTCAGCAATCCCAGCATTATATAATACGTCATATGCGTCCGTAAAGAGGACAACATCGTGCTCTGGAAGCGTTTTAAGGTATGTTCGCAATAGATTGACCTTATGACCACCTCCAATCCCACTCATGTCGGTTCCTTTCCATTCGACATTCGTTCCAAGGTTTTTTGGGTAGACGCTGTGAAGTGCTGCTGAATCGTTAAGCGGAATACACTTCATTCGATCCGTACCGATGGTGATTGGATGCACTTTAAAGTCAACAAAGTAATCTTCGTCCG
>Ga0208643_1000090_pt1 | contig 55679 bp, 67 predicted proteins | sample VirMetDEL_Nov_12_FD_184516 | JGI IMG/M metagenome (GOLD analysis project Ga0208643, IMG submission 184516) | Aqueous microbial communities from the Delaware River and Bay under freshwater to marine salinity gradient to study organic matter... | ecosystem: Environmental > Aquatic > Marine >...
TACTTTTATTGGTAATGTTTCTGGATATAATACGACATCAGACAAAAATACTTTTGTTGGTCGTTCCGCAGGGTATAATGTCACATCAGGTGCTAAAAACACAATAATTGGACGCTACAACGGCAACCAAGGCGGCCTAGACATCCGCACCTCAAGCAACCACATCGTGCTGTCTGATGGGGATGGTAATCCTAGAGTAAATATTTACAACGGAAGAATAGGGTTTGCTAATGGCAACCTTACTGCTCATGGTAATTTTATAGGAGAAGTCGGTAGTTCAAACAGAGCATTAGCCTTTGAACATACTACTAATGGAGGAGTTGTTGGAACAGTAACAACAGGTAGTTCATCTGTTTCTTATAACACCTCCTCAGACCACCGCCTAAAAGAAAACGTAGACTACACATGGGATGCTACAACTAGATTAAAGCAACTCAAGCCAGCAAGGTTTAACTTTATTGCTGATCCAGATACTACAGTCGATGGTTTCTTGGCTCACGAAGCACAGGCAGTTGTACCAGAGTGTGTAACTGGAGCTAAAGATGCAGTCGATGCAGATGGCAACCCAGAGTACCAAGGCATAGATCAGTCTAAACTTGTACCACTATTAGTAAAAACAATCCAAGAGCTAGAGGCTCGTATTACAGCACTGGAGGCTTAAAGAATGGCATATCAAGGACGACAACCGGGAGTAGGTGTACGAAACCGCTTCATCTATTCTGCCACAAATGGTCAGACGTCCTTTAGCGGCGCTGACAGTAACGGGCTAACACTCGCCTACGCAGACGCAACATATGTCGATGTATTTTTAAACGGGGTACTTCTCGTTCCCGTATCAGATTACGCGGCCACAACTAAAACGTCCGTGGTCCTTGGATCGGGAGCCGCGGCTTCTGACATTGTGGAGATTGTAGCGTATGAGATTAGTTCTATAGCTAACGCGGTTCCGACATCGGGCGGTACGTTTACAGGCGCGGTTACTGTTCAAGGTAACTTCTCCGCGGACGGCGGCACAATCAAGCTAGACGGGAACTATCCCAATGGTGTTAATAACGTAGCTCTAGGTAACACTGCTTTAGATACTGCAAGTGGATCAAATGGTTATTCAGTTGCTATTGGTACTAACGCTTTAACTGCCATGACAAGTGGCGGCTCAAACGTGGCTGTTGGTTATGCTTCTGCTGTGGCAATGACAACTGGCGGTAACAACGTGGCTGTTGGTACAGAAGCATTGGATGCTACTACAACAGGTGGTAGCAATGTTGCGATAGGTTCAGCCGCATTAGGTTCAAACACCACCGCAAGCAACAATACTGCGGTTGGCTATGATTCTTTAAAAGATAATACTACAGGCGCACAAAATACAGGTATTGGTATGTATGCCCTAGCAAATAACACTACTGCTTCAGATAACTTTGCAGGGGGATATAACGCATTAGGCGCTAACACTACAGGTAGCAACAATGTCGGTATAGGCCATCGTGCATTACAAGCAAACACCACCGCAAGTAACAACACTGCGGTTGGGCATCAAGCTGGGTATGCTAATACTACAGGTGCTGACAACGTAGCAGTAGGATACCTATCTTTATCAACGGAAACTGGTGGACAAAATAACGTAGCTGTTGGTCGTAGTGCTTTAGAAAATCAAGTTAATTCTTCGGGTAATATTTACAACACAGCAGTTGGAGCAAAAGCAGGTAGAGCAGTAACCACAGGCACTCGAAATACCCTTATCGGTGGCATTGCAGGAGATGCTCTTACTACTGGTGGTGACAATACTGTACTTGGATACAACGCATTAACCTCTGATACTTTAGGAAGTAAATCTGTTGCAATCGGACGATCAGTTTTATCTAGTCAAAACTTTACATCAGCTACAGACACTTACAACACAGCAGTGGGTTATGGCGCAGGTGGGCAAGTAACAACAGGCATAAAAAACACCCTCATTGGTGGCATTGCAGGTGATAATATAACTACTGGGATTGAAAACGTAGTTGTTGGTTACAATTCTATGAATGCAGTATCTGGTGATTCAAACATTATTGTTGGTTCAAACTCAAGCAATTCTTCTACAACTGTTAATACAGAATATGTAATTGGAAGAGCGGCATCAGGAAGCGGCACTAATACTTTTACAATTGGTCGTGGTGACACTGATGTTCAAATAAATCTTGATGGCTCTGACACTAGTTGGAGTGCTACATCCGATGAAAGATTAAAACATAATATTAATCCACTATCTGTAGGATTAGATTTCATAGATGAGCTAAGACCAGTTACTTATGAGTGGAAAGAAAAAAAAGATATAGACCCAAGTTTGGGCAGATATTATGAAGAAAACTCTACTGAACCTTGCAGGGGCGATGGCGGTATTCATTATGGTCTTATTGCTCAAGAAGTAAAAACAGTAATAGATAAATATTCTTTAACTGGAAGACATAATATCTGGAAAGAAGGTGTAGGTGGGTTTCAAGTTGTGGGTTTAGGTAACGTCATGCCCATGCTTATTAAAGCCGTACAAGAATTATCAGCAAAGAACGATGCATTAGAAGCACGTATCGCAACCCTAGAAGGATAAAACAATGGATGACTTAACAGCAGAACAAATTGCACAGAACTACTCAGCTATGGGTGACTCAGTTGCACTTATCAATGATGTGATAGCAGGTAATGCTATGGCAGATGCTGATGCGGCAGACAGACAAGACTGTGTAGATCGTAATACTCAGCACCTAGAACTAATGGTTGCTAAAGATTACTGGAAATCAGAAAGTATGACTGCGGCTAATGCAGCTATTACTGCTGGCAATGGTTACACGGCTTCTTAGGAGAATAAATAAATGGCGATTTCAACAATTGACAACAACGGCGCGAACCTCGGTCAACTGGGGAATCGGAATCTTATAATCAATGGTGAATTTTTAATATCTCAACGTGGAGACTATACTTCCGCTACGTCCCTTTCAAATAACACATATTATTTAGATAGGTTTATAAACCGTAATGGTGTAGCTGGAACTATACAGCAGACATCTAACATGCCTACAGGTGAAACAGGTAAGTCAGTTAAAATGCTAACCACAGCATCTGGTACTGCTCAGTTTGTCCTAGAACAGTTTATAGAACCGCAAACTTGGATGACATCTAAAACGTATACTGCTTCATGCTGGATTAAGAGTAACTCTGATAAATGTTCTCTCACATTAATAAATAATGGAAATTTTGCAGATAGAGTAAGTCATACAGGGGGTGGTGATTGGGAAAAAATAACATTAACCTTTAATATAGGTAGTACACTTTCTGATTTTAGGATTAGGATAGGGCTGTCTCAGGGAGGTAACACATCTATTTCGTCAGGAGACTACTTTGAGTTTACACAACTCCAACTAGAAGTCGGCGACACTGCTACTCCATTCGAGCATAGGTCATACGGAGAAGAACTGGCGAAGTGCCAGAGGTATTATTATCAAAATTATGCTGGAGCAGGGAATAAATATTATGCGTTTCAGTATGTAGCTTCACATAAGTTTATACAGTGGTCTCATCCTGTTACAATGAGGGCTACCCCAACAACAGCAGTAACCTATACAGCTGGTTCGTTTACAAATTGGTATTTAGACAATCAACACTTTAAGGCTTACGTTTCCTCTACGTATACGGACACTGCAAGTTATGCTACTACTGGTTATAAAATGGATGCGGAGTTATAATCATGGAAAATAATATGAACATTACAACAGCACAATACCAAGCTGACATGGATGGTAACACCTCAAGCATCCAAGCAACAATAGACGGACAAGAGTTGTCAGTCCCACTAGACCTAGCCAATCGTCACTACGCAGAGATACTCAAGCAAGTCGAAGCTGGTACTCTGACAATACAGGAAGCAGATTAATGAACAAAAGAACTATAGCGTCAGCTCACGATAGGATTGATAACTTGGAAAAGCAGGTCGTTGCAATTAAAACAGAAGTTAAAATACAATTTAAAGATTTATTTGGTAGAGTTAAACGTATGGAAAGCATTATGCTTGCAGCGACAGGGGCTATACTAACCTTACTTGTTGCGGTATTAATGAAAATGTAATGTTAAAGTTATTAATTATTTTATTTACTATACTAGGTACTGTTGTTTTTGCTGACGACGACGATACTATTAAGTCCGAAAGCAGAGTTATATCTGATGGCACAATGGATACAACAATCAACAGTCCGCCGCCTTCTGCGATTTCTCCACAGATTAGCGCAAGCAACTCTGACCTATGTACTGTAGGTGTCGCGGGGGCGGTGCAGACACAAATACTTGGTATCTCAGCAGGTAGAACTGTACGGGATATGAATTGTGAAAAACTCAAAAACGCCAAAACCATGTACGATATGGGGATGAAAGTGGCAGCCGTATCTGTAATGTGCCAAGACGAAAGAGTGTTTGAAGCCATGATGAACGCGGGGACGCCCTGCCCCAAGGATGGGTTGGTGGGGGATAAAGCTAGGCTAGCATGGGAAATGGAGACAGTTAAGCAGACTATTGAACGTGAACAGAACAATCCAATGAGAAAGATTTTCAATGAAAACGTTGAAACAAAAACAGGTCTTAGTGTTATTATTAGCACTTTGGCCTTCTTACTCTTCTTGTGATCCCTATAGCTACGGGACAACAAGAAACGCTGCGTCTACAGCACTAAGCTGGAGCATGAGTTCTGTTTTGCCTGATATTCCAGGTATTGATATTAACGGCTTACTATACAAATACACCACAGTAAAAGACCCTGACGCTGACATGAAAGTCCACGTTGGTAATCGTAACGCAACTGGAAATGGGTATACGTTTCGCAAAACAGACGACTGGTCAGGAGTTCCCGGAAACACTATTGTTAGATCGTTTCCCCTTTCAAACATTCCAGCTCCTCAATGGGGTACGGGTTCAATTGATATTGAAGGGGAGGGTTCGGTCAAAGATGCTATGGTTATATATAACTATAGAATAGACGAATGTTACGACGAACAATCTAACCCTGCGTGTCCGGGGTATGTCAAACCTATACCTGTAATACCTGTAGTTGAACTGTATGATGTACTAGAAGATGAAGATGCTATGGCTGCTATAGACGCGGATACAGATTTTCAGTATGATGAAGATGGCAATCTGATACTTTCTGAAGAAGAGGAAGAGGAAGAAAATAGGATTGAAATGGGTTTGACCGCATCTGCCAATGCACTGACCCTGTTTAAGACACAAGGGCAAGATGGCATTATTATGGCTATTAACCAACAGACTAATATAGCTATGTATTATAACGCGTCTATCAACGGAGGTGTGTATGCTGATGCCCCCGGTCTTGCAGACTCAGAAATATCTGACAACAAGAAGGCCTTGCGTAATAACTTAGCACAACAGATTCTGCACGAAAAGATGGTCGATATGCAGTACAACAATTGAGGTTTAATATGAAATATTCTATTGCGATACTTTCACTATGCGCATTTCCTGCACTAGCTAACGTAGAGATAACGGGTAGTGTAGCCGCCAAGTGCGTGATACAAACAGACAAAGCTGGGGTATATGGAAACCCTATTGCCAGTAAGTTAAGCACAACACCTGCCGATGGAGGTATGCTACCTGTAATTAGGATTGATGTATCTATCGCAGATTCATACACTGCAAACATAACTCACCCTACATCCTTTAGCTCTTCACCTAACCTTACAGATACAATTGCGTGGACAGGTAGTACCACTGTAACAAAGATGTCTGTGGCAGGGATGTCTGCATACAATGGTGCTAAAGTAATGGTAGGCAATACATCTAAATTTAATCTTACACTAGCAGGATCAGCATGGTTCTCTACCGCATCATCTGCTGTATATGGTTCAGCTAAACCCTTACCCGGTGGCAATTACACGGCAGTAGTGCAGGCAAGTTGCATTGCTAAGTAGGATAACCATAGCCTTTTTGGTTTGGGGGACTTGTGCAATTCCGCATGAGATGACCCCCGCATACCCAGAAGTAAAGATGTCTCACGTCAAGGACGTGGTTAAGGTAGAGATGTCTCTCTTTAATTCAAGAGAAGAGATAAGGTATTACCAGATTGATTTGTTTGATTTAAACTGGATGAATATACCTTTTTCTACAACGTATAGGATTATGAAAGTTGAGTACAAAGAACATAAATCTTTTGATGTCTACATAAGAAAAAGGGATATGCCTGAAGCTGTGTATCTATGCACAACGTCGAAGGTAAGAAAGACCAACCAGTCAAGAACTCTTATTTCTTCTAGGATATGTTCGAGATTAGACGGTGAGCCAGCATGAGATTAGTAGTCGTTCTTTGTTTGTTATCTAGTTCAGTTGTAGCCGACAACAGCTCTCTTTCACTTGCATTGCCTAGTCCACCTATGAATTATCAGTCAGATTCTTTTTCAACAGGTAGTATGCGGTGCAGTAATGCTGTGGGTGGAGGTGTAAACTTAGAGTATGGTGTAACAGGTGTGCTATCAGGTTTAGATACTAGCAGTCGTGGCAAAGACATAGGTGTATACGCAAGGATAGTTATTCCATTAGACAAGCCCAAAGCTCGTATTAATTGCGACGACCTTTATCAAATAGAGCTAGCGCAACGTAGGTTAGAGATACAAAAACTACGTGATGAAATAGAAGCGTTAAGAAACTTACAGAACGCAGGTGGCGAAATGGAGTTTGAAAACTGATGGTTGATACAACTAGAATAGCCGATAACATTGATGGACTAGCAGATCGTGAGTTTAAGACGGGTGGTATGAAGCTGTCGTTTGGTTCTATTGTGGCTATCTTTGCGTTCTTATCTACAGTTGTTGGTGGTTTGTACGGCGGGTTTGTTATGTACCAAAAAATCGAGGAGGTCGCGGGGCTTGACCTTGGCGAATACCAACAAGCAATGGATGTTATGGATGCAAAAGTTACGGGTATTTCTGATAAGGTAGAAGAATCTGTAGAGTACAGTCGTGATATTAAGAACGGCTTAAAGGATGATATATTACGCATTGAACAACAAACAGATCGCATAGAAGATATGGTGCGAGAGTCTGAGGACAAGGTGCGTAAGATGATAGACAATGCAGAAGTTCGCTTTGAAAATCAACGAGAACGTGTTAGGGTATCACAAAGCGGCGATATGAAAGAACTAGAAGATAAGTTAATGGATAAACTACAGCGGGCATTAGATAACCCGTTAGCAGATTAGGAGATTAATATGACAGAGTTTGAAAAAGCTGATGCAGATGGTAATGGTTCGATAGACCAAGCTGAATGGGATAAACTTGCCCTAGAAGATAAGCGTTTAAAAATGGCTGATGACGATGCACAACGCGATGCACAAAGAAAGATGGCATGGTTTGCTTTGTTTGGTATGCTACTGTACCCCTTCGCTATAATTATTTGTAACGTAGCTAATCTTGATGAGGCCATGAAATCACTAGCTTCTATTGCCGGTGTGTATTTTGTTTCTGTAGCTGCTATAGTTGCCGCCTTCTATGGCAAAGAAGCCTACACAAAAGGAAAGACGAATAAAGAATGATGAGTTTAGTAAGTAATTTGATAGGGCCTGTTACTGGGCTACTAGACAAAGTTATCGAGGACAAAGATCAAAAGGCACAGTTAGCCCATGAGATTGCTACAATGTCCGATAATCATGCCCAGCAAGCCTTAATGGGGCAATTAGAAATAAACAAAGCTGAAGCTGCATCAGGGTCTTTATTTAAGGGCGGCTGGAGGCCCTTCATTGGCTGGGTATGCGGCGTTGCGTTTGCATATCACTTTGTTTTACAGCCATTGATTGTGTTTGGTGTAACTGCCGCTGGAGTTGACATACCTGCGTTACCAGAGTTTGATATGGGTAGCTTAATGACTGTCATGATGGGTATGCTTGGTTTGGGCGGACTTCGCAGCTATGAAAAGAAACAAGGAATTACAAAATGAAAGAGAACTTTGATAAATGTTTAGACATGCTTCTTTCTCATGAAGGAGGATTTGTTGACCACCCTGATGACCCTGGGGGTATGACAAATTTAGGAGTTACCAAAAAAGTATACGACGACTGGATTGGTCGTGAATCTACAGAGCAGGAAATGCGTGACTTAACACCTGAAGATGTAGGCCCAATATACAAAAAGAACTACTGGGATAGAATTAAAGGAGATTCACTTCCATCTGGGGTAGACTGGTGCGCCTTTGATTGGTGTGTAAATTCCGGAAAAAGTAGACCTTCTAAGGCTATCCAACGTGCAGTTGGAGCTACTCAAGATGGCGCAATAGGGCCAGCTACAATAGGACTTATTATGGAAAAAGACCCTGAGTTTATAATAAATTATGTTTACGGCGTACGGCAAGACTTCTATAAAGGGTTAAAGACATTTGAAACCTTTGGACGAGGCTGGACGCGCCGCAACAAAGAAACATTACACCAAGCGTTGGAGATGGTATAGTATGGCCGGGGTTAAAATCCAAAAGTTTTTTGGTAAAGCACCAAAGATAGCTCCTGAGCTATTACCTGACACAGCTGCGCAGGTTGCAACAAATATTAAACTATACTCTGGAGATTTAATCCCTTACCCTACACCTGTTATTGTAGATAATACTGAGCGTAATGGTACAATAAAAAAACTACATGCTCTACGTACGCCTAGCACTGGCGAGTTAAAATGGTTGTCGTGGCCTACTGACGTAGACATTGCTACTCCTTCGGGGGCAGCAGACGCTGACGAGCAAAGATTCTATTATTCTGGTGATGGCGCACCTAAGGTTAGTACGTACGATCTTGCAACTACGGGGGTAGAGCCGTATCCTATAGACTATTACAATTTAGGTCTACCCTTACCTGATACTATATTGTCAGTAGCTGCTGCAAACTTTACTACAAAAACTACAACTAACTATGCTAGAGATGCTAGTGGCGTAGTTACTTTAACAACAAGCGCAGCACATGGTTTAAAGTCTGGTGCAGTTGCTACAATTACTGGGTTTACTCACGTAGATGGCACTTACTCTCAGTCTGGAACTACTGTAACTATTACTGTTACTGCCCACGGATTATCTACCGGCGCACAAGTTGTGCTACGTTTTACATCTGGCGATGCTGTTAGTGGTGTGTTTACTATGACTAAAGTAAATGCAAATAGTTTTACAGTAACATCATCTACATCTGTTAGTACTTCTGGTAATGTCGAGTGGGACTTACGCTCGTTTAACGCACGCTCTATCGAAGTTAATGCGCCTTCCGATACTACTATTACTTATACTAGTCCAGGATTTACTATAACTACCACTGCTAATACAGATGGTAAAATAGATTTAGCCGGTAGCATACGTTCTCGTAACTACTTATACACTTGGTTTACACCGTGGGAAGAAGAGTCAATAGGCTCAGAGCCGTCTGATCCGTTGTTTATACGTGAAGGGCAAGTAGTTACAGTTACTAATTTACCTACAGCAAAACCATCGGGTAAAAATTTTGTAAGAGGTATTAGGTTATATCGTACTGTGACTGGTACTACTACAGCAGACTATTTACGTATTGCAACATTGTGGTTTCCTACTGCTTTAGCTAGTGTGCAGAGAACCAGCAACGTATCTAGGGTTACCTTAGCCTACCCACATAATACTGCAGTAGGTACGTATTTTAAAATAGCTAACTGTTCTAACTCTTCTTTTAATATTGCAGGCGGTATAGTAACTGAAATTATAGATGACTATACTTTTGAGTATGCGCAAACGGCTTCTGATGTATCTTCTACATCTGCTACAGGTACGTTCTATATAGATAGTTCTGAAAGCCCTGGTGTAGATACTGCTAGGTATTGGGGTGAAAGTAACTATACGTTTATAGATGATTTTGCCGTAGCTAGCCTTGGCAATGTATTAAACACAAACTTATTTGTGCCACCCCCTGCTGGATTACAAGGTCTTACTGCGGTACAGAACAATATTTTAGCAGGGTTTGTTAACAATGAAATTTACTTTACAGAACCTGGGCAGTACCATGCGTGGCCAGAAGAATATAAGTTTACACTAGAAGACAACGTAGTAGGTTTTGCTTTGTTTAGCGGTAACGTAATTGTTATGACTGATGCGTATGCGTACATTGTATCTGGTAGTGAGCCATCCGTATTTACTGTTACACGTACTGATGCTAGGTTTCCTTGCCTAAATAAAAATAGTATTGTTAATACCGGAGTGGGTGTAATGTACGCTACGCACGATGGTTTAGCTTTGTATTCTACAACTACAGGCGCACAACTTGCAACTAGAGCTTTGTATAACAGTGATACATGGGGCGCTGACCTTGATCCTAGTACACTAACAGGTACATATTTTAAAGACGCATACTTTGCATCTCATTCTAATGGTAGTATTATATTTGAGCTAGATGAAAAACAAGGCGGGTTCTTTGTAGATACAACTTACAAATTTACAGCTGCTTGGTTTGATACGCTTACAAACAAACTGTACTACTGTGCAGATACAGACGGTGACATATACTTATGGGATGATAGTACACAACCACTATCTAACTATACATGGAAGTCTAAAACTATTGTAACTAAAAACCCTCTTAACTTAGGTGCGGCTAGAGTTGTTGCAGACTATACAGCTAATACCACAGCTAACTGGGATGCTGTAACAGTCGATTGGGAAGATACAACTATACGTTGGGATGGTGCAAACGAGGTTACATTTAAACTTTACGTTAACAAAGCACTAAAGCATACAACGTCTTTATCTAGTAGTAAAACCTTTCGTTTGCCTTCAGGCTATAAGTCGGATACATTCGAGGTAGAACTTGAAAGCGTTGTACGTGTAAGAGCTATACATCTTGCAGATACACCAACGGGACTAAGAGAAACATAATGGCTTTAGCAACTAGATATTCAGGTATCCCTGCTGTTCCTACTACAGGCGTAGATGAGTGGCAAGTTAGGATGTTATCTGCTATTAAAGAAAATGTAGAACTCTTAGCGGGTATACGTGGCGAGAACGATCTAGCTAGTAAAGCTATAACTAAAGCACAGGTATCTAATTTAGCTGAACCTGTCGGGCAAAACATGACGAACGTATCTGCCGCCGGAGCAGGTGTAAACGTACTAACTAGCTTTAGTATATCCGGCAACGTAGTAACTATAACAGGACAGGCAAGTGTTCCAGTACTAGAAGATTACAATTCTTTAGTAATAGACGTACAAAATCTTGCTAATGATGTGGCTAATTTAAGAGCTACTGTACAAATACTTATAACACAACTAAGGAGCTAGGCTATGGCGCAGCAACCTAATACTTTACCACCCGTTCTACAAGGCATTATGAGTATGCCTTCTCCTACACAGTACACTCCTCCAGGTAGTGGGTTAGCAGGGGCTATGACTTCAGGCGGAGGATTACCTTCTTATGAAATGGGGGGACAAATAGGCCCAGGCGGACAACCTGTTGGTGGTATACAGCCACCTAGTCCTGAAGCAATGGGCGCACCTAAGCAACCTATGAACGCAGACATGATGGAGATGCAGATTCAAGAGTTTATGAACTCGCGTCCTCAAGAGCTAGCACAAATTAAACAAGCTGTTATGGGGTTGGTACAATCTGGCGAACTTACAGCACAAGAGTTAAACAAGTTATCACAACTTGCTATGGCAGCTTTACGTAACCCATCTATGTACCCACAGATTAGACAGTTTGCTATACAACAAGGGCTAGCAACTGAACAAGATATTCCGGCAGAGTACGACGATGGTCTAGTGTTTGGTATAATTGTAGCAGCTCGTGCAGCTCAAGGTTCTATGGGCGGACAAGATGCAATGCAAGGTAACGTACCTGCGGCGCAACCACCTATGCCGTCTATGGGTAAAGGCGGACAAGTACCTGATAGTAAATCACCTACCGGTGAAGTACCTATTATGGCACACGAAAAAGAAATGGTTATACCCAGATGGTTAGTAGAAGAAAAAGGAACAGCTTTCTTTAAAAGCATGATTAATAAAGGCCCGATGGATGACAAAGCCTAATCTAAATATAGAGATGTTAACACCTGAAAGGGTGGACGAACTATGGGATTGGTTAGAGCCACTACTTACTGCGTCTTGTAACAGTAATGAAATAGGTTCAGACGACATAACCTCAGGTGATATATACTGTCTAGCACAGACAGATCAGTGTGTAATTTTTGCTTTGTCAAATAATGGTATGCCTGAGTGCGTAATTGCTGTACAGTTCCACTTAGCGAATGGTAAAAAAGGTGCAGACTTAATAGCAATGGCCGGTAAAAACTTATCTAAATTTAGAGATGCCTTCTGGGAATCTATACTAGACTGGCTAAGAGCCAATGAGTGTATGTTCCTTGATGCGTATGGTACAGAAAGATTAGCAAAACATTACATAAAACGATTCGGATTTACAAAGTCCTGCGCGTATGTACGAATGATTCTATAGGAGATTAAAATGTCTAAAGCAGTAAAAGTAGTTGTAGCAGTGGCAGTAGCGGTAGCCATTCCTTTTGTAGCCCCAGCAATCGCTAGTAGTATTGGAGCAACAGCAGCTATATCTAGTGCCGCAACTACGTTAGGTGCAAGTACAGCAGCAGCCGCTACTATAGGTTCAACAGTAGGAGCAGCCGCAACAGGTGCAGTTCTAGGTGCGGCGGGAGCAGCAGTTACTGGTAACGACATAGAAAAAGGTGCTATCATGGGCGGCCTAGCAGGCGGGTTTGCAGGGTATAGTTCTGCAACAGCCGCAAACAATGCAGCGGCAGCTAACCCAGAAGTAACTGCAGCGGCAGAAAAAGTAGGTAGTAACATAGTAAAAGTAGACGCAACTACTGGTTCGGCTTTGTTATCAGATGGTACTATGATAGCGGCAGACGGTGCAGTCACAGCACCCACAATTACTTCTGCGGCTAAAGCAGGATTTAGTACTACTATAACAGGTCTTGCTTCTAACCCAGAAACGCTAAAGAAAATTACAGCCATGGCTCTTGGTAACGCTGACATATCAGGTTTATCTCCAGAAGAACAAGAGCTAGTAGAGCTACGTAAAGCTGAGTTAAAACGTATGGCTTCTGATAATCGTGCTTTGTTTGAGCAACAAGTTTTAGCGGCGCAAGAGTTTATGCAGATGGCTGACCAACAACAAGGTAACCCAGAAGCAGCTTACGCGGAAACAAAAATTAGAAGTGAACGTCAGCTAAACGAAGACACACGTGGCCTATCAGCAGACAGAGCAGCAGGTTTACGTAGAGCTTCTCAGATTGACAGTACAGAATCAGGTACTATAGCTTCAGCTGCAGAAGAAGAACGCGGTCAAGCAGCGTCCATGCGCTTGCGTCAAGCAGGCCTTAGTGCTTTACCTACTGCATCCCCTGAAGGTTACGCAGGTTTAGCTAGTCCATACTTCCAAGACTTGGCGGAACGCAAACGACAAGCACAAGCAGATTTAGTCTATGGTGCTAGCCGTGTAATGGGTATAGGTGGCGGAACTTCTAGTGGTTTGTATGGCGGTATTGGTGGCAGCAATAGCAAATCTGAAAACGCGTAAGGAGAAATATCATGGTAGCTTTCGGCCCTTCGTATAGCACAGTAGTTAGTGCAGGTAGATTAGGTAGACTTCAAGGTGAGTCTCCGGCTGAGGCCGCAGATAGAGCCGCACGTGAAAACCAAGCGCAAAGATTAAACACACAAAAAATAGAAGACAACGAACTACGACTACGCAAGATGCGAGACTTAGAACGCTACAGGTCTGGTCAAAATGTAATAGCTGCAAACTCCGGAGGTATACAATCACCTTCTGTTGGTACAGATTATACAGGTGCATTAAAACGCAACGTGTATGCCAACAATGATCCTGCGGCGGTACAAGCTGGAATAAACTACACAAGAACTAACTATGAACAAGAAGCATTTGGTACTCCTACTGTTGCTACTGACTTAGCCGATGGTACTGCTACTGCCCCAACTAAAACAGATGTCAAGGTTACTAGCAAAACAACTACACCAGAAACTGTTGTACAGAACCTAGCACCTGTATGGGCTAACTTAGAAAAAAGATATGGCTTACCAGAAGGTTATTTAGAAAGCACTGCTAGAGTAGAAAGTTCTCTTGACCCTAATGCTCAAAACCCTAATTCATCAGCAGGAGGATTGTTTCAATTTTTAGATGCCACTGCTGCTGAGTTTGGTTTAACAAACAAGTTTGATGCCGTAGCTTCGTCTAATGCTGCAGCCAAACTAGCTGCAAGAAATGCTAAGTCTTTAGCTGCAGTACTAGGACGACAGCCTACAGCAGGAGAATTATATCTTGCACATCAACAGGGTGCTACTGGTGCGGCTAAACTACTAGACCCTGCAAACTATGATGTACTTGCCACTAGCGTAGTTAATGATCCGCAATTTATTTTACTTAACGGTGGTAATGAACGTATGACTGCGGGGCAGTTTACTCGTATGTGGTTAGCTACTAGATGGACTGGTAGTACAGCAACAGGTACAGGCCAAAAAGATTTTTCTGTAGCTTCACCTAATGAGTTACCTGGCGGACTACAAGTTACAGCATCTAGTATTGTAGACAAAGCAATGGCTTCTGGTGCAAGACCAGGGGCTAACGCCGCTATAGAACTACCGACATTTCCTAGTGGTACAGAAGGCGATGGGTTTGTTCCTGTAACTTTAAACGAAGGCACAACAGCCGCGGCTGTGTTTGACTATAACCCACGTACAGGTGAAGTTCGCCCTCGTGGGGCAAACGCTGAAATTTTATTTGGTGGTTCTGATACAGGACGTGCTAATATACAAAGTCAAATATTTAATAAGTATAGCCTTGGTGCAAAAGTAGCACCTTATCAAGATGCACAGCAAAGTGTTGCAGAGCTTACAAAGAAAGCAGCACTACTAAGAACTCAAGTAGATAACGCTTCGGCTGAAGAGTATGCGGCTAAGTTACAAGAGTACCGTGATACATTGGCTCAAATAGAAACCGCAAAAAACCAAGTGCAAACTACTAATGCAGAAGTACCAGGGCCGTATCGCAATGTTGGAGATGTGTTTACAAACGAAGGCCCTGAAGCAGGTATAACTAGAAAGCAAGAACTAGATAACCTCAAGAAAATAGAAGCTGATAAAAAAGCTAGGGAAGCAGCTCTTAAGTTAGCTAACTCTGATGCTGATGATAAAGATAAAGAGAAAATATTAGTTGACGTACTTGATAAAGCTGGACTTAACGTAAACCCTAAGAAGAATGATGGTACTATAAAAGTTAATGCGTCTGTGTATTCTTTAGACCCTGAAAAATATAGACTAGCTGAAGCTACAATAGCTAGCGCTAATGAAACTATAAAAACTTTAGCACGCGCACAAGCACTACATAGGTTGGCAGGTAACATATCAGCAGAACTAGAAGCTGAACAAAACATTACTACTATCAAAGCAAAAATGGAAGCCACAAGGGGCTACCTAAAAGGTATGGGTATACTCCGAGAAGTTAAGAAGGGTGACTTAATGCCTTTTGTAAATCTAATGGCCAACACTTTTAAGACTAATGACATAGAACTTAGAGAGTCAGATGGCGCGGGTGGTAGATGGACTTTGTTTGTTAACGGTGTAGAGAATCCAACAGTAAAGGGTATGACAGTAGACGAAATATCTACACACATTGGGTACTTGTTTGACCAAGACTACAAAGCATCAGTGAGTGCATTAAGCAAAAGCACTGTTGAGTTCCAACAAGAATTACAATTAGAATCACACAAGGCTGCTCTCAAATATACAGGCGAGTTAAATAAAGCTAGTACTGATGCTGCAAGACAAGTTATACTTGAACGTATTAAAAAATCTAATAAGTTTACTGCTATGGGTGATACAGGTACACAATTCCAATACACTAATGACCAAGGCCAAGTACGTATTATGAATACCGATGTGCCAAATGCAATAGACCCAGATGGCTTACCAAGTACAGTAATATACCGCATAGAAGGTACAGGACTAGTACCTGTAGATAACTAGGAGACAATAATGGCCAACAGAACTTTGCGGTATGGACAAACTCCAGACGAAGCAATGGGTATAGGACTACGACCAAGACCTAATGATCCTTGGAGTGCAGCTGCCGCAACAGGTTTAGGTGGGCTTACTCCGTCTGCGGCAGATTCGTTAATACAAAAAATGCCTGAGTCTAGTATAGGTGATTTTGATTACAGCGTTCCCGAAATGAAAGCATCTCCTTCAGGAGGTGATGATATATTATTTGATTCTGGTTCAGGTACTATGTCTGTTAATGGGTTTGAGTTCCAAGTAGATGACTATGCTGATGCTGTAAGGTCTAAAGAATATTTAGGCCAAGGTGGAGTGCCTCGTAAACCTGGAGCTTGGTCGCCGTTATCCAGAGAACAATACTCTGAATACCTAGGGCGTATTGAAGACCCTACTCTTGGCACTAGATTTAAACGTAGCTTTGAACTTGGTACGCAAGGACTAAAGACATTAGGTGGTGCAGGGCTACAGTTCCTTGGCGCTGAAGAACTAGGTTCTGGTATAGTAAACAGAGCAAGCGAACGATCAGAAGAACTATCGCCATTTCAAGCTAGTGCTGCAGATGTAGCTAGCGGTGAACTTAGTGCAATTGAGTACGCTGTGTCTATGATAGGACAACAAGGCCCAAATATTATAGAGACTATCGGCGTTGGCCTTGCAGGTTTTGTAGCCGGTACTGCTACTACTGCTAACCCAGTAGGTGGTGCGCTTGCATCCGTAGGGGCTATGTTTAGTAAAGCCGCATTTAAAAAAGTTGCTAAGGAAGCGGCAGAACAATACACTAAGGGCGGTATAAAAAGTTTAAGTGCTGCCCAACGTAAAGCACTATCGCAATTAGGTGGCGCAGGCGCGGCTACAGCGATTAACAATTATGCTATTGGTACAGCTGATATATACAACGAGCAACGAGAACGTGGTGCAGGCGCAGGTGATAAAGATGCTAGAGCCATAGCAGCAGCACTTGGTATACCATATGCAATTCTATCTACAATACCAGAAGCTATAGCAGCTAGTAAACTATTTGGGTTATCGGGTGTGTCACCTAGTGGTGTAGCAAAAAGATTATTTAAAGGCGCTGTTGTAGGTGGAACATTAGAAGGTGCTACCGAAGCAGGCCAAGAAGTTTTAAACATGACAGCGGGTGGGCGGTATAGAGCTTACGAAGATGATGAATATCTATCACGCATAATTGAGTCTGCTGTTGCAGGGTTTACAGTAGGTGGTACAATCGGTGGTATTGTTAACTTACGTAAAGGCAAACCTGTTGACGCATTAGGTAGTGCTACGGAAACAGAAGTAGAGACTGCACCAGAAACAAAACCTTTGCTTGCCTTACCGCCGCCTGAACAAAATGTAAATCCGTTACTTGCGTTACCTTCGCCTACAAGTATACCAGGGCAAGTCATTACACCTCCGCCGCCTATTGCAACACCTGCACCTATCGTAACACCTGCACCTGTTGAACCTGCACCTATCGTAACACCTGCACCTGTTGCACCTGTTGCACCTGTTGCACCTGCACCTGATAGTACAGGGCAGGCAGAGATGTTTACCCCAACTGAAATGGGTTTAGATACAGCTACACAAGCGCGTATTACTGGGCAAGAGCTACCATTTACTGAGCAAGAGCTACCATTTACTGGCAACGTACTGCGCCCAACTGTACAAGTGACTGATACACAAGCAGAATTAGAAGACCAAGGGCAGCTACGATTTACTGAATCATTTAACGCTCCGCCTCCGCCACCCCCTAGTAGTTCAGCCATGTTCGAAGGACTTAATCCATTACGACAGGCTATGAACCAAGCTCAAGAAGATCAACGTAAAGCTGAAGCTGATAGAACACAACGAGATGCAGACTTCCAAGCTGCAGAACGACAACGATCCAAACAAGCCTTTGAAGATACACTAACAGTAGATGAATACGTAGATGCTACTAGCTTGTGGGATCAGTTTAACGACAGCCGCAAGAAGCTATCTAGTAAAGTTACACTTGATTCGCGGCAAATGGATGCTCAACGAGAGTGGGTGCAAGCTGTGCGAGAAGGTACTGCTAACAAACAATTGTTTGACAAGCTACGTAAAACTAAAGCGCAACCTAAAGGCCAACGTGAACCGCTAATACGTAAACCTAACGAGCCTGATGGCCCACCTACTGGCGGTAAAAAAACGCTAAAGAAAAAAGCAGAGCCTAAAAAGAAAACTCAGCCAAAGAAAACACTAAAGAAAAAAGCAGAGCCTAAAAAGAAAACTCTAAAGAAAACTCAGCCAAAGGAAGCAGTGGTAGTAGAGCCTAAGGTAGAACCTAAACCAGTAGTAGAAGAAGACTTAGTAGTAGAAGAAGACTTAAGTGTAGGTCGTGATGCTTACAATGACTTTAAGAAACAACGTAATAACTCTACACTGCCAGAGTTTGCTAGTCTATCTGCATCAGAGCAACGTAGCATAAATACTAAAGCTACTAAGGGTACACTTACAGATGCTGACCTATCTAGCGTAGCTCTTAACGCCCCCGTAGGTACTTCGTTAGAACCAGAAGAACAAATATACAGAGACTCTAGCGTTGACGACATGATTTCTAATATAGAAACAGAAGTAGGAGCTAAGTATAAACAAAACTTATACGCTCTTGTACGTACTGCTTACTTCTCACCTACTAAAGGCAAAGGTATAACAAAACGCAGTCAGGCTAGAGAATACCTAGATGATTTTATTTATAATGATGATAGTCGTGCAGTTCTATTAGTAGTAGCTGAAGAACTGGACACCATTAATGTTATGGATAAAGAAGGCGTTAACCCTGGGTTTACTTTATTACAACAGCAAGGGCTAATACCTGACTTACTAAATGTTGGCGTAGAGTTTAACACTGCTAAAGCAGGAGGTAGGGTAGCAACCCCTGCAAATATTAAAGAAGAGTTAGCTAACACAAAACCAAATAATAACACATCTATTATGGAATTTGTAGATGCTATGAAAGAAAAACCTGCAGGTCAAAATCGTGCGTCAGGTAGGTTCTCACTTGATGGAGCTGTCACCGAAGATGGTACACCTGTAAGAGCCATGGCTAATGGTAGAGTGCGTATGCTTGCACGTCAGTTTATAAACAAACTAGAAGTAAAACCAAAGCTATTTGTATACAGAGATCAAGCAGACCTCAAAGCTAGAAACCCCCAGTTACATAAAGCCGCCGCCGCCGCACGTACTGAAGGAGACTTCGACACACAAAACGCAGTAGGCTATGCGTTCGATGGCAGTACAGTTATTATATTCTCAGATAAGATAGCTAACCAACAGCATCTAAACTTTGTCATGGCTCACGAAGTATTAGGACACTACGGACTACGTAGTATTGTACCTAAGAAACAGTTCAATGCTCTAATGGAGAGCTTGTATGATAACAACGAGTATGTTCAGTCAGCAGTCGACAGTACAATGGAAGCGTATGGGCAAAGCAAAGCTGAAGCTGTCGAAGAATACATAGCAGACTACGCCGCAGTTATAGACACATCTGTCATAGCACGTATATCTAATGCCATTAAGAAATTTCTTAACAAGTTTGGCGCTAAGTTTGGTGACGAGGACATCCGCTACCTTGTAGATCAGTCGAGAAAATACACACGAACAAACTCTAGTGGCGGTGGTCAGCTAGTTATCATGTCCGAAGTAGCACAACAGTACAAAGACGTGACAACTAATACAGGAGAAGCTAGCACTGGTAGGTTCGCACCTGCCACTAACATGCGTGTTGCTAATATAATAGCGGCTAAAGCCATGGGTCAGGGTAAACCTCTACCTACTAACTGGGAAGAGATATGGAAAGAAGCTACCTCTGGCGGTAAAGATATTAAAGATAGGTTCGACAGATTCAGTGCTAAGTATCTTAGCTTATCTAACTACCGCGCACGTAAAAATGCAGGGCTTGCTGACATCCACCAGATGTTTATGGCTCATGGTAACATAGCTAGTGACGTACGTATTCGTGCCAACGATACTATGAGGGCGGCGCTTAACAGGAAGTTCGGCCCCGCAGGACAGATAACTAACGAGCAAACTAATACAGTAAACACAATGCTATTCGATGGGCAACGTAAAGCTCTTAACCTATTTAACAACCAATATGGTAAGGTATCATTACTACAAATTATAGATGGTAAGCCAGAGACTATAGACAAAGAGTTAGCAAGATTAAAGAAGATGGGTACTAGAACCCTACAAGAATTACGTGATGGGTATACGTATCAAGATGTGTACCTAGATGAAAACAATGTAGAGCAGTCTAAAACTGTGGATGTTAAAGGTATACCGAACCTTACAGACCAAAGTATAGAGTACATAGCTTACAAAAAAGTACGTGAAGCTATGGATAACGTAGAGATAGAGTTAGTAAAAGCTAAGTATAACGCATACTTACAAGAAAAAGCTAACGTAATGACTAACCTTAACAACTTGATACGTGATAATGGTAGGCTAACAACTGAAGACAAAACTGCTATTCGTGGTATCATAGACTACATGGGTGAGTTGTACGTTACAGACCTAACTACTGACAACAAAGGTATGCTTGTACCATCCGCTACTGCTATGGCAAACGCAGAGAAATATATAGAATCCATAAACAAATATCTTATCGGTGCTACAAAAGATAAAGGTAAGACAGTACAAACTTTCTACGAAGGTACTAACAAAGCTAAAGGTCAAGATGTAGTCGCACAACTAGACAGCCTACGTAGTCGCCTGCTTAACGATGACAGTACTAAGTTCCTATTACAAGAAGAAGTACGTAGGGTTATGCTTTCAGACTATCTAAACCGTGAGTCAGACCTATATGCCAAGCGTTCGATAGCAACTGGCTACACCCCCGTGATGAGAGAAGGTCGATTCCAAATACGTATACAAGCTAAAGTTAATGGTAAGGTTGTACAGTTACATGAACGACATCAAGACTTACTTGTATACAAACAAGTAGATAAAGCTAGTGATGCTGAGCGTCTTGCAGGTACGTTCAACGAAGACATGGGTAAAGTTACTAGTTTTAAAGCGCTAGTAAAAGATACAAACACAGGTGACTTTACTACGCAATCAGTCACACTAGAAGCTGTGTCTGAAGCTGTGCTTGACAGTGTATCTGGCCCACCTGAGCTTAACCTAAATGATTTTGTACGTGGTATACAGTTCTTTGATATTAACCTATCGCCTACCAAGATGGAGCGAGTTGTTACAGGCCTTACTAGACAGAACGCAAGCGCACGACAACGTCTTGAGCGTAGCTTTACCCCCGGGGGTGACCTTGATGGTGTACTCTCAGTGTCACAACACATAGATAAACGTGCCGCTACTATAGCTAAGACACAGTTACGCCCTGCAATGACTAACCTAATGAACCTAAACCTACGTGAATCCAGAGAGAAGTGGCGTATGGATGGTAGCGAAACTAAACAAAGATTAGCTAACTTAAAAGCTATGAAGGAAGATATGTCGTTACCACAAGCAGTACGCACTGACGCTTCTTACCAATACGCAGAGCTGGATAGTATGGTAAAGAACACTCAACGTGGTGGTACAAACTATGGTAACGAGTACCACGCGGAAGCGGCTAGAGGTATTGACTTCCTTAATAACAATCGTGACGTATCTATGTCGGACTTTGAAGCTAGTAAGATGGCGGCAGGCGTTCGCTCATTCGCAAGTTTGTTTCAGCTAGGTGGTTCTATTGCTACAGGTACGCTAAACTTTATAGGTGTTTATGTGAACGGACTACCTTATCTATCTAGTCACAACAGTAAGACAGGATTTGGTGGAGGATTTGGCTTTGCATCTATAGGTTCTATAAACAAAGCTATGGCTGACGTTGGTGTTAGGGGACTAGCAGGAGATCAACTACAAAGATTTGGTGCTAAGAATACAGGGTTAAACTTTGACAGGGCTGAGTTCTACGATGGCGTAGCCAAAAGCAAAACACTACAGGCAGAACATAACCTAACTGAACTAGAAGCTAAGTTCTTAGCACAAGAGATACGTGAAGGTGTGATGATACCTGCACAGAGTAACGCCATGATGGGTCTATCACGGGGCAACATGAGTAAAGCATGGATGCAAAAATTTGTAGACGCTTTCATGTATCCGTTTAACGCAACTGAACGCGGTGCGCGAAGAGGCTTTGGCCTTGCGGCGTATAGACTAGAGTTTGCGCGACTAAAATCAGTAGGTAAATCAGATGCAGAAGCAAACGCAGGAGCTACTAAGTTTTCTGTTGAAGCCATAAACAATACTATGGGTGAGTACTCTGTTCTTAACAGACCAGATGCTTTCCGTAATGGTTGGATGTCTTTTGTCTATATGTATAAGGTGTATCCAGTTACATCCATACAGATGTTTGCTAACCTGTCACGCAATGGTAAGTTAGGTATGCTAACTAGCCTTATAGTTATGTCAGGTATGTCAGGTATACCACTAGCAGAAGACTTAGAAGACTTGATAGATACTTTAGGCCAAGCACTTGGGTTTAAATCAGGTAGCGTAAGGTTCGAAGCGGCTAAACTTCTTGAGGATTTATACCCCGGATCATCTAAGTTCTTACTTACTGGTGCGCTCAATCAGGTAATGCCTATAGACATTGGTGGTCGTGTGTCTCTAGGCAACGTAATCCCTGGGACAGGTTTCTTTTTATCAGGTTCAGATAAATACAGAGAAATCAAAGACATATTCGGCCCCGCCTATGGTTTCCTTGAGCAGTCAGGTGAGTTTGCATACTTAGCCGCATCTGCTCCGCTCTCCTCTACAGTAACCACAAGTGATGCACTTCGCAAAGCCCCCTCTACTACAGTAAGAAATTTTGCTGACGCATTTGCTTACTTAAAGAATGGTACTGTCGTAGACAAACGTGGCTATACTGTGACGGAAGACATGGGTAGTATGTTACTTCTAGGTAGGCTGTTAGGTTTCTACCCTAAAGAAGCCGCTGACCAGTACGGAGCGATCAAGTACGCTAAACGAGTTACTGATTACCAACGTAGTGTAACCACGGAGTTCAAGCAGGCATGGCTTAAAGGTAATAAAAGCCAGAGAAGAAGCATAGAGAAAAGCGTTAAAGAGTGGAACAAGACAGCCAAGGGTACGCCTATGGAGATTAGAAACTTCCGTAAGAACGTACGCAAAGCAGAAAAAGAGGCACGCAAGACTGCCGCCCAACGTACCCTCAGAAGTTCTCCGCTTGCCGCACGTAAAGACTTGGACAAGTTCTTTGAAGCTATGGTTGCAGACTAAGGTACTATCTGTAACTGACCTAATGTTAAGTCTTCATACGCTATCTCAGCTTCGTCTAGTAAACCTACCATCCTTGGGTGTCTTAGGTTTATACCTATCACATAAGTCTGTGGTATCTTAATAGGTGTGTCTCTACCTAGCGAAGCTCTCATACCAGATGGTGTAGCGTCAGCGAGTTCTTGTTTAAGTATATCTGTTATACCTTTGTAGTCCCCACCTCTAGTAGACAACCACTTACGGAAGTGAGCGCGGTCTAACATCAGTGTCCCACTGTCGAATGGGTCTGATGATACCTTCCTATGTACATCTACTCTAGCTCTAATACCATTACGTGGTACTCGTTCATAGTCAACCATAGGTATCTTACCTGTGTGCATGACCCTAACAGTATCACCTGCAAACTCGTTGAGGTACTCTGATATAAGATCAAACGCATCAATCTGGTTTTCTGATACTGTTCTACGTAGAGTACTGATCTGACTAAGCGCCCACTTAACACAAGGTTCTGACTTGAAAGCTAGTAGCCCCCACCCTTGAGCCAAGTTAATGGCTAAGTCAGCAAGAATAATAACCTGTTCCCAGTATCGTTCTTCACCTGTAAACTTAACACCATACTTAGAATGGAAGTTGTTGGTGGCCTCAGCTATCATAGCACGCAACCCTTCTGGCCCAATTTCCATTAACTTCTGTATGAATATATCTCCTGCCCCACCATAGTTTGTAGACATAAGGTCAAAGAGTTTCTTACCTATGTTAGAACTATCTGTGAATAACTTGCTAGGTGTAACAGTAAGCTCAAGTAGTCTAGCCATCTGCGCGTCAGTGTCTAACCCTGATGCAACCATCTTAGAACTAAGCGGTCTGTTAGTAGAGACTATGCAGAACGTAGCCCATGTCTTAGCCTCACGTTCTTCTGCGTTCCTATTAAGCCTAGCTTTATCTCTACCTTGGCTGACCCAATATAAGAAATCACCTACGTCTTTATCGGACATCATCGTAACTTCGTCTATAGTTATAGGTAGGTTAGCGTACAAACCAAACCTGCTAAACAGTGTGTTCTGCGTGTACTTAGCTTGGAAGTGTAGCTTATCTGGATTACCCCATACTGATTGAGCCATTAACTGTGCTAAAGATTTACCACCACCTGTCTTACCGAACAGGGATACAGTCATACCTTTAAGGCCAGTGAACTCAAGTAGCGGTGAGGCCAGACTTATACCTATAGAGAACATGTGAGCATCTAGGTCAGCACGTTGTAGTAAACCTGTCATACCTTTCCATGTGTCTAGGTCTCCCGACACACCAAACATATCACTACCTATACGAGAAGAAGCAGACGCTAGTTTTATAGATTCTTTTTCTATAGTACTATCAGGCTTACGCCTGTATAAAGTATCACCTAAGACAAATAGTTTGTGGTCTTCTTTCCAACCCATTGAAGCGTAAAGGTTAGTCATAGTTCTGAACTTACGCAATTCATTCATGTATGAACGTAACATATACTGAAAGTACTCCGTTTGTTTTTTAGTTATTAACACAATACCTTGGTCAGCTACTATACTAACAAAGTATTGGTACGTACCATCTGCTAGGTAAGCCTGTCTTAGTATTAAGTCTTGCCAACCTACATGTGGTCTGTTCCATTTAAACCTACATACCTCGTAGCCCAGTGATTCATCTCGGCCATAGCTTACAGGGTATATATCAAAGTCACATACATCTATATCAGTATCGTCCAAGGTAATCTTTATACCGCTTTGCGCTCTCTTGAATGGCTTAGGTATGTTGATCTCAGTTATCACATCTTCGGGTGCATCTGCCGATGTATCTACCTCTTCAAACTGCGCACCTAGTCTGGTAGGGCTTCCGATCTTACCGCTAAACGGACACCCCTTACACCCCCCTGGCCTTTCGCTGTCAAACTTAGCACAAGTTGTTGGCCCATCTACAGCCTGTCGCCAGTTGCGCAACTTACGCAGTGTCTCAGCTTCATCATAACTAGGATGGTTCTTACTCCACTCCTTGGCTGTCTCTTCTGGGTCTACACAAAACGCCGCCACGCCTATAAGGTTATACCACATAGGTTCTTGCACTTGGTCTTGGTTATCCACAGCCCAAGCAATCTGCTGACATTTAGTCTTGACTACACTGGCTACTGATGGTGGGTACTCTTGTTCTACGGCCAAGTTAGCTAACAAAGAACTACCTTGAACAGCTTTCTTTAGGCCTATAGGCGGTGCTACTATGTAATCTTTAAAGCACTCTGCCATTTGTTCTGGTGTTACAGGGGGCTTGTCTACCAATAGCTTTACTTGGTTGCCACCCTTGGGGTTATGTGTACCTACTGCTCGTAGTACTCTTGCACTATCGGCAGGGACAGACATATCCTGTTTAAAATTATTCTCATAAACACAACGCTTCATAGCATCAGCAAGAGGTTGCCACTCGGTTGGCTCTAGTTCTCTCGTGAGTACCCAGTATACATGAAGCCCATTACCTGATGATACCACCATAGGCTTGGGTAGCCCTGTGTCTTTTATAAATTTTAGTAGGGCTTGTAGCCCCTCTTTCTGCGATGGATAATCTTTACCTTCACCGCAATCTACGTCCATATACAACGCCTTGGTCGTACGTACGTTAGATTGTTTCCTACTTTCTTTCGTTACAAACGCTGACGTAGCGTAGTAAACATTTCTTTTTCTCTTATCTAAACTGATAAGTGCCTGCTCAAGTTCTCCAACGGAGTTGTAAAAGGCTTGTCTCAGGTAATCTTTTTCACCCTGACGTTCTACAACTATTGTGCAGTATATACCCTCCGTCGGCAAAACTCGCTGAAGAAAACTCAACGTGTCCATGTGTTACTGCCTTTTATGTGGGGGGTAAATACCCCCCTTGTTTTTCTATACTACTCCTGAGTTTCTAAAATCTCAAGTAAAGTTTCGTATCTGGATAACGCGCTCATACTTCTTGAACTCTCGGTAGGCCATTGGCCTTCCTTAACAAGAGATATTAGTTGTCGCAATATCCGTTTCGCTTTAGCTTCATTGTTATCACGAATGGGCTTACCTCTAACCCACCCATAATAAGTCATCCGCGACACACCCATAAGCTGTGACATATGTTTAACACTAAGGAGCATATGCTCCCTAAGTGCTTCAACCTTTTCAAAGTCTAATGGTTTCTTAGTCATCTGCACCAAGGTCTCCTAGTAAATCGTCAATCTCACTGGCAAGATTACCTACGTCCGCATCGACAACCTTCGCAGCTTTAGGTTCTTCTTCTCTGGCTGCAGGGGCTTCAATCTTCGCAGCCTGAGTTTGTCCAGAACCAAAGCCGTGTGTTGTCTTAGCCTCTTTGCCAGCGGGGTCTGGTGTAGCTTTTACCAGAACAGGTTTAGGGTTCTTTGTCTCCGTAATTACCGGGGGAATAGCAGGTAACACTTCGCCTGTTATCTCTTTAACTTGCTCAGAACCAAACACATTTTCTAATGCTGACTGTGTAGTCTCATCAATGAAGCCGCCAAAGCCAAACAATAACTTAGGGAATGACGCATCAGTATCAAAGGATACTACTGTCTTAACTATCTCTGGTGGAATACCGCGTGTCGATAGTTCTTTCTGGTATGCGTTGAGACCTTTTAGTGCGGCAGGTGTTACTTGTAGTAGGTAGACCTTACCTGTAGGATCATCAGCCGCAACTACAGCAAGACGTTTCTGGTCGGCACATGCTTTAAGTTGTTGACCATTGTTCCCAGTTTTAGAACCCCATGCGTTCCACTGACACGCCGCACATACATCGTTCTGTGGCGTTTCACTGTCAGGGTGAGGGCTTGTGCCATCTAAGGAATAACAATCAGGTGCGCTAGCTTCCGCATCTTTGTCCCACGCTTTAGCGTAGTAAGTTTTAGATAGCTTAGGGTTAGCACCCACAATAACTACTGGTAACTTAGTAGTATCTAAGACTGTCTCTGTGCCGTCTTCTACTATGCGGAAGCGACTACCTTTAATAGATATTTTAGCGAAGCCACTACCTTCACCACTTGTAATGCCACCTGTTAGTGACTGTGCTAAAGAGGAAGGTTGCCCTACTTTACCTGCTAGGTGTGCAGGGATTTGGATATTTGTTGGTACTAGGTTGCTCATTTTACTCTCCTTTGAGTACTGGTTTACGAATGTTTATGTCTAGCTTAGTGCCGTAGTTGACACCTGCAGGGACAGATTTGTTTGCTTCAATGTATCCACGTACAGCCATCTTGCTTACACGTTTCTCAAGCATGTCATACGCATCATTATCGCGTATAAAATTTAGCACTGAATCCCAATCAGCTACAGCCGCAAAGTCTGTAGTGGTTAAGAAAGCAGTACCACTGTCTGTTTTGAATGACGTTACACCATCCTCATCAGCCTTAACTTTTAACCAAGCCTCTAGCTTAGTCATCTTTTCTTTATATACCTTGGCTTCTGCCTTGGCGGCGGCCTCTATAGCCTCCTTTTTTAAGCGCAACTTCATGTATGCACCTATAACTTCTTCTACTGTAGCCATGTGTTACTCCATCTCCTTCTGGATTAAATCTAATAGTAAGCCTTGTAGCTTCTGTTTATTAGCAAGTCGCTCGTACATAATATGTTCTATCTGCGTAGCCTCTATATGTACCACATTAGATGTGTGCTTCTTGCCAATCCTCTCGATACGACCATTGGCTTGGACGTACTGTTCGTTACTGGTAACTGGCCCATACCAAACAACAGTAGATGCTGATGTTAGGGTCAAACCATGTGCCATTGTAGCAGGGTGCGCTATCAAAACCCTTGGGTCTCTAGCGTTCTGAAAGTCTTGAAATATAATGTTGCGTTTAGATGCAGGTACTTGTCCGTTAACTACAGCTACACTCCACGTCTTACTTAGCTCTCGCTCTAGCATATGTAATGTACCTGTAAGTGGCACAAATACTATGACCTTCTGCCCTGCTTCTTGTATAACTTCTTTGACAGCGTTTACCCTAGGCTGACAGTCTAGTTCTACGTTCTGTCCGTCGTCACTATAGGCAACACCACATGCTATCTGAACAAGTTTCTGTAACTTAACCGCCTCGTTGACAGCAGTTATAGTACCCTCGACAGCCGCTTCTGTAACCAGATGGCGCATCATAGTTTGGTAATGCTTAGTCTGTTCGGGGGTCATAGGTACAGCCCTAGTCTGGCGCACTGTATCAGGTAGATCAAAGCACTCGTCTCTAGTATATCTGACAGCAGGTTGTAGTGTATGCTTAACAATATCCATACTGTTCTGCCTCGGCACATACTTATACTGGCCTATCTTCATCATCACCTGTTCTCTAAAACCTGTGTAGGTCTTACTAACATTTTGATTACCTACTAGAGTAGCTAAAGCCCAAGCATCTGTAGGGTCATTAGGTGTAGGTGTACCTGTCATAAGCCATAAGCGCATGTGTTCGTGTTGCTTCAACCACTTGCGGAATATCTTAAACCTACTGGTAGATGGGTTACGTAGCACTGCCGCCTCATCTATAATAACAAGGTCGAACATATCCTTTATGTCATCACGTATAATATTAAATCCATCGTGATTAATGATATAGAAGTCAGCCTCGGTGTTTAGTAATTTCTTACGCCTTGCCGCAGTACCATGTAGCACAACGTGTTTGCGGTGTATAAGCCCTGTAAAAACCCCGTCACCCCAGACACGCTCAAGTGTAGATAGAGGTGAGAGTATAAGTACTTTCTTTACCGCACCCACTGATATTAAATAGTCAGCCGCCCATAGTGCGCTCTGTGTCTTACCAGTACCTATCTCGTTAAGTACTAAAGCCCTTGTGTTCATGGTAAGAAACGCAGAAGTCATGCGTTGGTGGTCATACGGCGTGAACTGTCCTACCCAATCATAATAATGTAGTATAGGTGAAGGTGCTTTTATACCAAGCTCGCGTAACATACCCACTTCTTTAATCCTATGCGGCGCTACAACGTAGTCAACACCATTCTTAACCCATGCTTTAGCAGTAGGTACAGTAGCCAGTACACGTTGTGGGTTATTAAGTTTTAATACTATCGCCTTTGATTTCTCTATTACATACACGGATGTATTCCCTCACCATCTCTATTGTCTCATCATCACAAGCAACAAAACATTTGCCACCTGCATCTTCTATGTTTGCCATCGCTCGTTCTTGTAAACGTGTAGGTTTCTTTGTCCTATCTGATTTACATTCAACGCCAAGGAATAAACCCCTAACTATAGCAACCCTATCTGGTATCCCTGCCGCGCCAAATGGCCCTGCTTGTGGGCTATAGTACCAGATACCTTCTTCCTTAAACATCTTGTCTAATTTTTTCTTGATACGCCCTTCGGGTGTAGTAGCCATGTGTACTCCTATCTGTAAAGTATGTCAAGTTTAGTTATGAATATTCGCAAAAGTTTTTACAAGGACACCAGTTGCATAGCCCACTAGGTTTGGCAGGCCAGTTGTCTGTCTCAAGCGACTTCTCTATACGTACTACCTTATTCATAAGACGCGCCCATAGTTCTGGTTCGTTGTCTCTGGTATACGTTTCGTGATCCATTGATAAATCTTTTAGCCATACGAAAGCAGTACGCACTCGCTTAACTTCTGGGTAATGTTTGAATACCTGTAGTGCAAACAACTCTAGCTGAGAGAAGTCTGGCCTACGTTTGCCTGTCTTCCAATCAAACATTATAGCCTCATCCCCTCGAATGACTAAGACATCTACGATAGACCGCATCCATGCGTCTTTAGAGAACCAACTAGTAGGTTCTAAAGCTACGTTAAGTGTAAGCTGTTGCTCTACTAACAACTCACCCCCGATTGCTAGCTTAACAATAGACTGACATAACGGATCATAACGAGCAACCTCTTGTGGTAACTCAGTCGCCTTGGCTAGTCGGTCTTCAAGGAACTTATGCACACGCTCACCCCATATGGTAGCCTCACCCCCCTGATCTTTGACTTCTTTAAGTACACGTTGGTGGTAGTATCTCTTGGGGCAATTCTCATACATCTTAATTGCTGAGAAAGAGTGTGATAGTTTGGTCATTTAGCGTCTCCGTAGTTAGCACCTATATCCGCTTCGCAAGCAACAGGTAGATCAGTCGCCCATTGAGGCGGTGTAGACATTACTTCTACCATAAAATCCCTAGCTTCCTCAGCCTTATCTTCATCTACTATACACACTACTTCATCGTGTACTTGTAGAGCTACATGGTATCGTTGTCCTATCGCTACCATCTGTTCAGCTACAACTATACGAGCAACAGCTTGTGTTATGTTCTCTACAACTTTACCGCCATAAATCTTAGTCCACTTGGTAGTATCCATGTGTCTATTCTTATATGATCTGGCGTTGTTTATATACTCATGTCCGTCTTCACCTCTGCGTAGTGCAGGGTATCTTATATAAAATCCATTGGGCATACGGATACCTTGTTCATCATAGCTAAGTATATTACATAGCTGTCCAGAACCTCCCGATGATAACGCTTTTAGGACATGGTTACTCCTGTTCCACAGCGATACTATCTTATGGTTCTTGTTCCTGTACAAATCCACAACACGTTTAGCTTCCCCTGTTTCTACTACTACAGACGGATACCCTGACTTGAGTGACGCTTGGAACTTATCAGCTCCCATACCATAACCTAACCCAAGTATAGCTGTCTTACCAACGTGACGCTCTAGCTTGTTGGCTTTTGTTACTGGCTTGCCATACACATCGGACGCGAACTCAGAGTATACATCATTACCTGACGCAAAAGATTTAAGTAAGTCTTTCTGGTCTGCTAAGTACGCTACCATACGAGCCTCGATCTGCGACGAATCACATGCCACAACAAGTTGTCCTTTGGGTGCAGTCAATGCCGCCCTTAGCTTGCCGTTACGCGGTAGGTTCTGTAGGTTTACCTTATCACCTCCACTAAACCTACCAGTATGCGCTCCATAATAGTTAAGCATTATAGGTAGTCGCCCTCGTTCAGCTATACCCATGAAAGATATAGTCCTACTCTCTTCTATGGTAGACTTAACACCTAGCCTTGCTTCTACAACCGCCCTTACTGATGGCTTCGGATGATCTAGTAACTCTTTAAACCCTTGATCCGTCTTAGCAAAAGCAAACGCTTCTTTACCTGTAGTAGGGCTTACTTTCATAGGTGGTGTAACACCTAGTGCTTTCAATAGACTAGCGAACTTAGGGTTAGACATAAGTATGTCCTTAGCTTTAGCCTCTCCACCTAACTTGTCTAGTAGTGCAGTCTTCTGATCCTGAATAAGATGTAAGTGTTCTACCAACACGTTGTTGTCTAGTCTTATAGTAGGTTCAGTATACATTCGTAGGGTCTGGTCTATCACCATCAACTCACTACTTGGAAAACCTTTAGCTAACTTCTTAAATAGTTTGTATGTTAGCTCTACATCTTGGACGCAGTAATCTGCATAGCGGTTCATATCCTCGGCAGTAAAGTCCTCACGCCTTTTACCCATAGCATTTATAACTTCATCGCCCTTCTGACCTAGGCCGTAATGATCTGACAACACCTTGAGCGAACCTCCTACTGTCATCTGATGCTTGGGACGTGCCATAGACAACGTATCTAACCATAGTTTAGGTTGGATATTAAAGTGCCACCCCAGTATAGCACCATCAAACGCTGTGTTGTGTGCTAGTATAGCTTTGTTACTATAGTCTATTGATCGTAAGAACCTGCTAGGATTATCTCCGCTATACCAATCGGTATCATGGTCGTTTACTTTAACGCCTACACCTATAACTTCAAACCTTGGGTCTCTTATGTACGCTTCAGTCGTCATCTTTCTTAGGCTGTAGTCTTTGTCGTAGTACGTCTCGAAATCCAACGTCACTATGTCCATCATCTTCATCTCTCCAAGGTGTTTCTACTAATGTTACTGTAGATTTATCGGACTGAGCATAATATATGCCCAGTTCCTTTTTTAATTTGGTAAGTATCTTCCTATTTTTTGGCCGCAATCTCACCACCACATGCCATATAGCCTGCACCATCTATAAAGTTGTCTAGGTTAGCAGGATTAGATTTGATGCGTGCTATTTTTAATAGGTTCATCATCACCGCTACATCAGTAGGTTCTATTAGCCACCCAAGATGTATGCTCCAGTAGTCAGCTATAAGCGTAAAGTTTTTCTCCATGTCACCATGTTGAGAAGCCCTGTCTTTAGTTACATACTCTTTAGCTTTGTCTAGTATGTCACCACGCTTCATAGGTTTAGGTGCTTCAAGTATTTCTTTAGGCGTACCTGTCCTACCCATTAGAGACGTAACGTATGTAATGTGCGCTCCACAAGCCTTAGCTATCTGCCTGTTTGTAGCTGTTGGATTAGCTAACTTATACTTCCAGATTTTATCTGCTTTTAATTTCTTCTTCATGTGTTACTTCCTTATGATTATAGTTTATTTTCTCTGGTGTAGGCGGAGACACTACCTCCCTTAGCTCCGCCCTCTTTGCTGTTACCTACATTCTTCATAGGTCTTTGTCTCGCACGCAGTGCAGAGTTATCTGCCATGTCTTTCTTTATTTGTTTTTCCCACTTTATTCGGTAGTTGTCTTCGGCTTCTTCACGCTTCATTAGTAAACTCTTCGCCAAACACTCCGTATAACTTACGTAGGTCAAGACTATGGTTGTTAAGTATAGTATCCATGTGTGATAGTACCTCCTTTGCATCACAAGTATTACTACCTCCATAATAGTAATAACCTCTATCCCTAATAGCACCTTGAACAAACAGCCTTAGTAACTCAGTAGGATGTTCGTTATTCTTAATACATTTGTAAAGTATGTCAAGTTGATCGTCTGTATTAAACCTTAGTATATCAAAGTCTACTCTGTTGTGGGTAGTTTTGGTAGCGTACTCTTCTTTTATAAGTTTATCTAACGCACCAATCTTACCGCGTACTCTAACAGCACGCTTCCACTTACGTATTGCATTGTGCCACAGTCTACGCTTCTCTAACACTAGCGTTTCTTCTATGTCAGGTAAGGGGTTGATAGGTATACCTGTCTCTATGTTAAACTGTAAACCGCTAAAGAACTCTTCACTCTCAGATGTTATGTACTTCTGATGTGTTTCCCACATAGATGTCCAGTGATGTTGGTTATCGAACTCAGAGTGATGATAGTAAAAAGGCATAGGTACTATCTTCCACCTACCAGTGGACTTTCTATACCATCTAAAAGGTACAACTCTTTCCATACCTATAGCTAAAGTATTGGCTACTGTTCTAGCGTTCTCCTTTGTTATAACAAATGTCAACACGTTGTCAGGTGTTAGCGTACATACATCTACGCCATCGTAAGTCATTCTAAAAACAAACGTGCCATCATCCAACTTAAACAATCGCATGAAAGTCCTTATAGGTTTACCCTTCTCAGGCTTACGGCATTTAGCAAACAACTCAGCAGTGCTAAGATAATCTTTTATCATAGGTTCATAATCATTTGCCATATTATTTCACCAACTTAGCCATAGTTACAGACGCAGTTAGACTTTTAGTATCTAACTCTTCGACTACTTTAGCAGACTTACGCTCTACTATCTCCTTATGTCGAAGCTGTTTCTCAGGGGGTATCAAGTCCCATAGTGCAGGCCATGCTTTAAGTGCAGGGGCTAGTGTAGAATACATACCAACTACTTTCATCACACCATCTACAAAATCCTTGCAGTTTTTCTCTGCTATGTAAACTCGTTTACCCCACGCTATATACTCGTCCCATATAGGTGTGTCCTTATGGTACTTGGCGCTAAGATAACAACCACGCCAGTTGAGTTGAACCCCTTCGATCTTTATATCTACAGGAAACCTAAGCCCTGATACTGAAAACTTTGGGGTACACCAAAAGCCAGAGGTAATAAGACCATTATCATCTCCGAAACCCATGTCTATTACCTTATTACCCTCATCTGTAAAGCCATCGAAAGTTAGCTCATGCTTCTGGTCAAAGAAATATAGAGGTAACGCCTCCATCTTAGCCCTAATATCCTCTGAGAATATCTGCTTGTATAATCTGAAACCAAAGTCATCAGGTAAAGACCTTGCCTTCTCTATACTACTTTCATGTAATGCTCTCGCATTTTTTTCTATGTCTGCTACAAGCTCCATACTAAATCGTACTGTTGCCATGTTTACTCTCCTTTAATGTTGCGAATTTCTATTTCGCCTTGGTTATACACACGTATCTCTACTTCTTTGTTTGCTACATCAGTCAACACGTTGAGGTAGAAATCACTTAGTTGCTTGGCTTCCCTACATTCTTTGTCAGTTAGCCAAGTATAGATTGAGACAGCGGCTATGATAGCCACCATCAATAGTTGTTCTGTACTCACATCATCACCACTTCACCGAAGGGTGCTTCTTCTGCATCAGTTGACACCCATAGTATAGGGTAGTCAGGTTGATCGCCAAAGTCGTAACAACATAAGTCGGTAAGAACTACAGCCGCAATAGGTTCAACATCGTTGTCAGCTAGGAATGGCCATAACTTATCGAAGCTAGTACCGCCGCCGCCATGAGCCTTGATGTCAAGTTCATCGTTAGGTTCATATACATCGTAGTGTGATACCTCGGTGTCGAAGTATATAACGTGTAGCTTGGTCGGTATTAGATCGCGGTGTACCTTGGTAATCTCTGCCGCAAACTGAGCTATATCCTCATCAGTTATAGAACCAGAGCAATCTATAAAGAAAGCAATCTCGCCTAACATCTCACCAGTCCTAGATGGTAGGTACATACCTTGACCTATGAAGCGACGATTAGGTCTAGCGAAAGTACGTTCGTCAGCCTTACATCGTTGTAAGAAAGTATCTAACACGTTCTCCCAAGGGACTTTGGGATTGAGTATGTTAGTAACAAGACGTTCTAAACCTACGCTCAATTTGCCTGCCATCTTAGCAGACTGTGCCGCTTGAGCTACCTTGATACGCCACTCGGCCTCGTCCTGTTCTTGTTCAGCACTCTCGCCCTCAGCCTCGCCAATATCCATACCGATACCGCCGTTAACATCCATACCTACAGCAATGTTATCGTCACCTGTTGTATTTCCAGACCCACGTTTAGGTTGTGACAACAGGTTGTACACTCCGTCAGTAGTACCGCCGCCCTCTTCGAACATCTTCTTGTCTAGCAGGCCACCCTCTATGAAGTCACCTATGCCATCATCGACAAGCATCTGATTGATAATGATGTCGCCTGCTACATTCCATAGCTTAGGGTCACGACCTGATAGCCGCCATATATGACCAAGCATTGGGTGGAAACATTCGTGAGCCATAAGAAACACAATGTTACCATCGGTAAGACCATCAACAAAATCAGGGTTGTATCGTATTAGTTTGCCGTTGGTACAAGCCGTTGGTATAGTGTCATCAATAACACTTGGCATACCTAAAGCTATAGCACCAAAGAACGGATGTTCTAGTACCAAGGCAGTCTTGGCCTTGGATAGTCGTTTCATTATATCCATTTTGTTACTCCTCGTAATGGATTGTTATTGTGAAGTGAAACCTCTTGGGCTTCACTCCTTTCTCTATAAGTATACTCTCAACTACTTCTTGAATGTATACTTTGTCAGCTTCTCTGGACATTGTTAGAACCTCTAACTCTTTATGTCCTGCTTTGAACCATCTAGGTATCATGCGGCTTTACCCATGAAAGCACCCATCTTAGACATGATGTCACTAGCATCTGCGGCAGTATCACGGCGTAAGTCAGGGTCATTACGCAAAGCATCAGGATGGAAACCTGACAACTTACCCTCAACTTGTTGACGCATAGTCTCAAGGTTAGGGTCATCAGCAAAGTTAAGACGCGGTAAGATACTACACAACTCGTTGATATGTTCGATGGTAGTATTCTTGAACGTAGCAGTAGGGTCAGCTAGTTTATCAGCTAAGTGTTTCACCCTGTCGTATAAGCGTTGCCATACCTCAGTCATAGCTTGTTCTGCTTGACGCTTGGTAGTAGCTTGTATCTCAGCACGTAGTACAGCCTCCTCTTCATCACTGATACCTGCACAACGAAAGTCATCAGATGCTACGTTGGTAATAGCCATAGCCATACTGAACTTGTCTCGTATGCTGTCAGGGTCAGCGTAATCGTCGGGGTTGTAGGACGTACCTAGTAACGTCTGAGCATTAGCAACAAGTTGTGGGTACTCTGGACAGAACCTATCCACTAGCATCTCGAACTCGGACTTCTGCTTACGAAAGTCAGTCATAAACTCTAGGTAGTTAGCACTAGGTAACATCTGTATACCCTTGACACCCCAAGGTAGGGTGTTGGTATAGAACTTAGTACGTATCAGGGTAGCTTTCTGCTTGATGTCTTTGAGTAGGTCACAAGTAGGTAGTAATGATTTGTGATACCTACCAGAACCATCAACAGCTCCCTTGGCAATAGTAGTTTCCAGACTGATCTTCTTGTCTAGTTTGTTAAAGGATGGAACAGATATGCTTAGTTGAGCAAGCAATGCTTTGTCTGTTAGCTTCATAGTAATCTCCACTTGGTTGGTTAAAATAATACGTCTTGGTTATCTACAGCCCAGTCAGTAAATGCGTCTGATGTACATAGATCAGGGTCACGACGAACAGCAGTACTCATAGAAAGTACACCGAACTCTGGCGGCATACGTTTGATATAGGTACATAGCTTGGGCATATTCTTGATACTGGCACGCTCTGCCAATGCACCAGACAAAGCATACAATGTAGCAGGGTCAGTAGGTACATCTGATGTATCAGGGTTGAGTAGTATAGCATCAGGGTTAGGTAGCTTACGATAGATACGCATAAAGCCAACGAACTCTGCCGCCGCACCCTCACCGATAGCACCCTTGAAGCACTCGAACTCTGCCTCAGGTCGTACAACACCTAGCACATCACCAACTCCTGCTACCCATGATCTTGGGGTAGGATTAGCACCATCACGTTGAGGGTCATAATCATGTAGTAGGTTAGGACGAAAGCCGATGAACGCTATAACCTCGGTCTTAACGTTGTTGTCTATAGCCCATGAACGCCAGTCATCTAGGTGAGTGTCTAACTCTAGCTCAGTCTCACGATTAGCAAGATGTCCTAGAACCTTGGAAGCACCTGCTCTGTCTGTCGATCTGTTGCCAGTAGATACAATATGCCAACCATCTGCCATCTTGACACCATGCAACTCACGTTCTTCTGATATGTTTGCCATGACTTTCTGTATGTCTTTGTCAGCTTGGTTACGATCATCGAAGCAAACTATACCGCCTCTACCATCGTCCCATTCTGAACCAACAGCAGGAAACCAATCAGGTATCTTGTAATAGAGTTGGGGTCTGTCAATCATAGGGATACCGAAATCCTCTACTGGCATTGTAGGTAAGTGACGTTGGATGTAGTGGACACCAAGTTCTTTAGCAACTTGTTGTACGAGCTGTGTCTTACCACCTCCAGGCGCTCCAGTTATGACTACAGGTCGTAGTATCTTGTGCATATCTTTGAGCGTTTCCTTCATAAGTGTTGCTCTCATATCATTTATCTCCTGCTATATATGAGTGATGGTCTGGGGCAAAAGTTACCACAGCCTTGGGATAGTTATGCGCTGAGTTGTTACGCAACGCTTTGGCTTCCATCTTATTATGGAAGTACAGAGGCTTACCCTTATCGTCGGTAAGCAAGTCACCATTCGGATATTTACGAACAGCAAATAGTTGTAGTGCCATGCACTCTCTCCTTTGTTTGGTTTGTCTCATCAGTACAGCAGTAACCAACTACTGTAGACAGGGCATGACACCCTGTTTCGACTAGCGAAAAGCACCTAGATGTAAACCTAGTAAGTTGTTGTAACCATTGATGAATAGGTAATTCATACGATCAGAGGGCAACCATTTAAGCTCACCATCAAGAGGGTTAGCCTGTCTCATATGCCCTTTGTAAAAGTTATTCATGTAAGTAGACACTCTGGTATCAAGGCTCTCATTACCGAACCAGTGTTGAGCTTTGTAGTCATATAGGAACAACGGCCATTCATCAAATGACCAGACAACGTATTGGTCTTTCTCAGGGTAGTACCTACTGTCTATGGTTTTGTTGTTAGTGATGAACGGAGTTTTAGAACGTACATAAGTTCTACATTCACTAACACTAACAACATCACGCTTAGTAGTCTCTGGCCTAGTGTTATGTCTCAAACGAATTACCATCGTGCTACCTCCTCATTGACTGGCCATCTACAGTCAGCACCTAGCATATCTATAATTAAGTTCTTGTAACCATTGGCATACAAATACTTCATTCGCTCAGCTGACAAATATGTAATGTTATCAACTAAGGGATTAGCTTGGGTGGAATGTTTACTGGTAGTACGGCTGTACTTGGTCTCGTTACCAAACCAGTGTTGAGTTTGGTAATCATATATATAAAGCGGCCAATGATCGTATGACCAGACAACATACTGTCGCTTGGAAAAGTAATAATTACCAGTAAGGGAACTACTATGGTTCTTAATAGGTAGTTTATTCTGTACGTAGTACCTACAATCAACACCAGATACAGTTACTTGCTTACTCATCGTGCTACCTCCAGTTCATACTGGATGATAGCTTTAGTGTTACGTCTAACCTCTCGGTTAGCTTGCTTTTTGATGTAAGTGTTAGCTGTTGTCTTGTTGCTATGCTTACGTTCACCAAGGTTATACTTAGCTTGGCTGATCCAATAGGTTCTGATGTTAAGTCTCATAAGGTTAGCTCCACTTGTTGATCGTTGTTGTAGTGTAGATGTAAAGTTACATAACCATTACGTTTGAGGTACTCAGTGTCGAGTACTGACATTACACTTCCGTTGTAGCTAGACGTGTTGTCGATAATAACAACATCATGGCCTACCATGTAGTCATAAACAGCATCACTCTGTGATAGATACGAACGACGACGAGGTTTCACATTTATAGATTTGTTGAGTTCGAGGTCTTGTAAACTTGACAGTGATGTCCATTGGTTAGTTAGCTTCATAGGGATTTCCTCCGCTTGGTTGAAATTAAAACTTTCGAAAAATCGAGTTTTCTGTATCGCAGATCGGCAAAAAAGTGTCAAGTTTCGCCCTGCCAAGTCAAAGAGTTATGCAACTAGTTAATAGGGGGGATATTTTAGATAAGAGATATGGCAGAATAACTAGCAATTTAACTAGTAGTAAGTATATGATATTATTAGGTTTATTTTCTGTAACCTTACAACTAGTTAGATTAGTTAGAAATAAATAATAATAAGGCCTGCCTAGTGGAGTATATATTATGTCAAGTTATGTATATGGCCATATAATCTCTACAGGGGAAGGGTTATTAAATAAATCTAACTAATCTAACTATTCTAACTAATACAACTGTATACTTTTAGCGAATATGTATGGTTTATAGGGGTTTACGGAGTGTAAGGTGTAAGGTTTTGAGACAGTAAGAAATCTAACTAGCTTAACTAATCTAACTAGTTGTAAGGTTTGGCTTAACTAGCACTATAACACCCTATCTGCCCCTAATGTGGCTCTTGATGGTCTCGCGCGTGACTCTATAAACCCCCGACGAATGGCGAACATAGTGAGCAACAAAACAATAGACAAAGAAATACCCTGCTAGATTGCTCTAACAGGGTTGATTGGTGTTATTTGTCGATGTATATGATTACACCTTGGAGTATTGCTACTATTGCTACTAAGAATGATGACAACATCATGCCTATATCGTAGAACATGTATGATAGTACTGTTGCGGCTATCATTAGGATTACTAATAGTGTCATTTTTAATCTGTATAATGTCATTTTGTTATTCCTTGTTTGATTAGTTGGGTAGGGCGACTCTCGCCGCCCTACTTATTGGTTGATTAGAACTTGAACTTAGGCTTCGCAGATGACTTAGGTTTCTCCGCCTCTACATCTACCTTAGCTATTGATAGTTTGCCGAATTTGTAGGCAAAGGCCATTGTCTCTGTGGACTCTATCATGCTTTGCTTGCGAAGTTCGTTTATGAACTGTGTCTGAAAGGACAATTTTGTATCCATTGCCTTTTTGTTAAGATCACGATACTCATTGTATCGTTTCTTAAGAGCCGCGCTCATTGAGTCCACGTCTACTTCGTGCCAAGTTAAGTTAGTTTTTGAATTAGCCATTGCTAATCTCCTTATAGTTTGGTGCAGTGCCACCTTTCAAAGAACTGTCTGTTGGGTCACTGTCCCTGTCGACAATTATCTTTTCCCATATTAATTTAAAAATGTAAAGTTTCGCTACCTTTCCCCTTGTTTATAAAGAGTTTTATTTTTAAGATGGAGGGGGGAGGGGGGGTAGTTGGACTGGCAAATTTTCTTGCCCCCCTTAATATAGTAAACCTCTCATAGCACGACCCAAAAAAAGGAAGGTGTAAAGTTTGTATACTTTGTAATTGAATTTGCTTGCCGATTCCGCATAATGCACCTATAGTTGCCCTGAAGAGAGGTGTATACAATGGACAGCCTACCGTTATTCCACACTAAATGGTCTGATCGTTTAGCTTTTGACATAGCTTTAATGCTTGAAGGTAGCGGTGAGACTGTTGATGAAGTAAAACAACGCCATAAAGTAAGTGGTCAAGACATATCTGGGTACAAAAATGACCCAGTATTTATGAAGCGTGTAAGCGCATATCGGGACGATATTAAGGAAAAAGGGCTTACTTTTAAGCTAAAAGCGCGTGCGCAGGCAGAAGAATTGCTTACTACTTCGTGGACTTTAATACACAATCCAGACGTATCTGCTGCTGTTAAGGCGGATTTAATTAAGTCTACAGTTAAGTGGGCTGGGTTAGAAACTAAAGCAGACGATGGAGATGCAGGTGCAGGCGGCGGGGTTAAGATAACTATAAACTTAGGCGGTCAGGATAAAACTATGACGGTGGATCATGAAGTAGAAGACGTTGAGGTTTCTAATGCTGGATAAGTTTGATGGGAAGTACAAAGGATTTCCCGCAGCTAGGTTTAGTAACTTGACAGACTATAATACATTTAGACTATTGCTTATTCGCGCAGGATATTCATTTAAGACTGCAATTATACCAGCGAAGAAAAATCGTAGAGCTAGGGAGATAATTATAATGTTGCTTCATACTATACCTCCGGAGGTTTCTCATGGCACTTGACATAAGTTACACTCCTCCTGCTACAGGTGAGAAGTTTATGAGTTCAGAAAAAAAGATGCGGGTGCTTATGGGGCCGGTTGGCTCCGGTAAGTCCGTGACTTGTTCATTTGAGATTATAAGACGGGCTTCTATGCAGAAACCTGACGCTACAGGTAAGCGGCGAACTCGTGCAGCTGTTGTTCGTGAGACTGCCAGGCAGCTACAGGATACAGTTATTAAAACTTTTCTTGACTGGTTTCCCCCTGGGGTGTGCGGACGTTACATGCGTACGACTAAAACTTATTTTTTTGAGGTTGGTGATGTTGAGTGTGAGATAATGTTTCGTGCGCTCGACGATGCAGATGATGTAGCTAACCTTAACTCTTTAGAGCTTTCGTTTGCATGGTTCAACGAGTGTAGAGATATACACCCTGACATTGTTGATGCGATGTCTAAACGTATTGGGCGTTTCCCTAGTTCTAAAGACGGCGGCCCAACGTGGTATGGTATGTGGGGTGACACAAACCCACCAACTATGGATACGTGGTGGTATTATCAGATGGAACAGATTGACCCTAAAGATGGAGTAGGTACAAATGATAACGGATGGGATGTATTTAAGCAGCCAAGTGGGCGAAGCGCGTTTGCTGAGAATGTTGAAAATTTACCTGACGGGTATTATGATACACAGGGGCGTAGTGAAGAATATATCCGTGTATTTATTGATGGTGACTACGGCCTAAGCTCTGCAGGTCAACCTGTGTATAAGTATTTTAGGCCAGATTATCATATGGGTAAGGGTTCTTTGCGCCCTATTAGTAACGGCGTAAGACCTATTGTAGTTGGTATGGATTTAGGGTTGACTCCAGCAGCAATTATAGGGCAACAAGACCCCCGTGGACGGGTCCTTGTATATGACGAAGCTGTTAGTTTTGACATGGGCGTGCAAAGATTCGTCCGCACGATACTAAAACCCCTGTTATATGAGCGTTTTTCCGGTATTCCTGTACTTGTTGTGGTTGATCCAGCAGGTGTACAGCGCGCACAGACTGATGAACGTAGTGCTGTAGACATCATAAAAGCAGAAGGATTACGCGTTATTGCCGCTAAAACTAACAATGTTAGTGCAAGACTTAGCTCAGTAGATGATTTTCTTATGCGTCAGGTAGATGGTGATAGTGCATTTGTAGTAGACCCTCGTTGTTCACAGCTAAAAGCTGCAATGATGGGCGGGTATAGGTTTCATAAAAAGAACGGGACTATAGATAAAAACAAACATAGCCACGTTGCCGAAGCCTTACAGTACTTTATGCTACATGTAGGCTCTGCGTCTGACGGAGATTTACTAGCTAGACGTAGGGAAATAAAAACTGTATCGGCAGGAGGATGGACATGACGAGACTTGACACATTATATTGTGTGTGTTACGCCATAGGCGTGTTACTACACAAGCTCTCCCTCTCAGGCTTGTTTTTATGACTATTTTGCCCTCGCCATCTCCTCATCTCTGGCGGGGGTTTCTTTTACTTGCATGAAAACTTGACTAGATGTATAACTATATACATATTGTAATAAGGAGTACATACAATGCCTAAAGGAAAACCCATGGGTTACGGTAAACCAACCAAAAAAATTAAAACAGGTACGTAAATATGGCGGGTCTTTCAATGTTACGTGTTGTTAGCAATGACGATATGGTAAAAGCTGAAGAAGCAAAAATCCGTAGTGATATGGAAGAACGCCAAAATAGTGAGCTTATACTAGGTCTTGCCGCACATGTTAAAGCATGTTGGAATCCTGCACGTATAGCTAAAAAGCCTATAGAAAATATAATGTTACGCGCCCTTAGACAGCGTAACGGTGAGTATGAAGCTGACAAACTTAGTCAGATCAAAGCTCAGGGCGGCTCAGAAGTATACATGATGCTAACAGAAGTTAAGTGTCGTGGGGCGGAGAGTTGGCTCAGAGATATTTTGTTGGACACAGGTTCTCCTCCCTGGGACTTAAGCCCTACACCTATCCCTGACCTTGGCCCTGAGCAAGAAGAAAAAATAAAAAACATTTTTGCGCAAAGCGTAATAAAAGTTTTACAAACATCAGGTCAAGCACCCAGTGAAGAAGAAATGGCAGAGCTTGAAGAAGTTGCTGCACAAGATTTTAGATTTGCTGTACTGCAAGAAGCACAAAATCGTGCTGATAAAATGAAATTAAAAATTAACGATCAGTTTGCCCAAGGTGGTTGGGCTGATGCGTTTGATGAATTTATTACTGACATGGTTACCTACCCGTCAGCTTTTATAAAAGGCCCAGTAGTACGACGACAACGTGTTTTAGGTTATAGCCGAGCGTCAGATGGTACTACTATTGTAGAAGGTACTGAGCGTTTAGGCCCTGAGTATGAACGTGTTAACCCCTTTAATATATACCCAGAACCTGGTATTACACATATTAATGAAGGGTATATATTTGAACATCACCCTATGAGCCGTAGTCAATTGTCTGATCTTATTGGTGTACCTGGCTATGATGAAGACGCTGTACGAGAAGTTTTAAAAATTGGTAATGGCCAGTCTTGGATCAATGAAGATGTAAAGTTACAAGAAGAAGAGCAGGAACGTAAGTACTATTCTTATGAATCTCCTACAGAAACCTTTGATGCTTTAGAGTTTTGGGGTAAAGTTAGTGGCGAAATGTTACTAGACTGGGGTTTATCAGAGGAAGATATACCTGATCCTGCTAAAGAATACGATGCAAACGTGTGGGTTGTAGGCAATTATGTTATAAAAGCACTACTAAACTACGACCCTTTAGGCGAAAAACCATATGTTAAAACGTCATTTATTAAAGCTCCAGGCGCGTTCTGGGGTAAAGGTATACCGGAAATCATTGAAGACTTACAGAATGTTTGCAATGCAGCAGCACGTTCCCTTGTCAACAATATGGGACTCGCGTCTGGGCCTCAAGTTGAAGTTAACCTTGAGCGTATCCCTCCTAATGAGGATATTACGCAATTACATCCTTGGAAAATTTGGCAGGTAACTAACGATCCTTTAGGTTCTAGCGCTCCAGCTGTAAGGTTTTCACAACCTGATTCTCGTGCTAATGAGTTAATGGGTGTTTACGATAGGTTTAGTAAACTAGCGGACGACCATTCAGGCGTTCCATCCTACGTTACAGGTGATCTTAATGTATCCGGTGCAGGTCGTACTGCTTCTGGATTGTCTATGCTTATGGGTTCAGCCGGTAAAGGTATACGTCAGATTGTTATGTATATAGATAACGATGTTGTCCGTCCTATTGTACAGCGGCAGTTTGTATATAATATGAGATACGACGAAGATGAGTCTATTAAAGGTGATGTAGAAGTACTAGCCCGTGGCGCTATAAACTTAGCAGTTAAAGAAACATTAAATGTTAGACGTGTAGAGTTCTTAAACGCTACTGCTAATCCGATTGATGTGGAAATTGTAGGTCAAGATGGTAGAGCAGCTTTACTACGTGAAGTAGCTAAAGGTTTACAAATGCCTGTAGATGACATTGTACCTTCAAGAGAAAAAGGTTCGCAACAAGCGCGAGGCCAAGCAAAGATGGCTGCGCAGCAACCTGCCCCAACACCTACACAACCTGACGGATCACCTAAAGGTGGCGGCGATGGCAATGTTGTAAGTAACCAACAAACGGGGGCAGTATGAAGCGTCCCGATAACGATACAATAAAAGTGTTGGCTGCAGCTACGCGCCAACATCCAGCAATACTCTCCTGGTTCGATAGCTGGTATCAGCACGAGCTAGAGCAGTTGCCTAATATAGGCAGAGAGAACGTGACACGTTCACAGGGGCGGTGTCAAGTTCTCAAAGAGGTCAGAGACCTTTTAGAAAAGTCCCCTGAATATGCAGCACAGTCTTCCCCATGAGACAGCTGTTTAATTACGCATACCGATAGGAGCGTTTAACATGGCAATACCAGCGCAAGTTAGAAAACAGTCTGAGGCTGTTCAGAAATTGTATGATGATCTTAATGAAGATGTTACAGAACAGGATGTTGTATCCGAGGCTGTAGTTGAAAACATTAAGCCTGACCCAGTGGAAGACACCGACAGTGTAGAACAACAAGCAGTCGAATCTACTAATAACGAGCAAGTAAAAGTAGATGATGTAGATGAAGAAGAAACATTTGAGAAGAGATATAAGTCTCTTCAAGGAATGTATAATGCTGAAGTACCACGTCTTCACGCCGAAAAGCGTGAACTGGAATCGCGTGTTTCACAACTAGAAACGTTAATGACAACTTTAAGTGAGCCTAATGTAGCTTCTACTTCACCAGCACAAGTCCTAGTGACAGATGCTGACGTAGAGGAGTATGGCGAATCTATAGATGTTATGAGGCGTGTAAGTCGTGAAGAGGCTGCAAGCCAACAGTCGCGCATTGACCAGTTAGAAAATCTTGTACGAGGGATGCAAACCAGCGTAGTGCCGCAAGTGCAGCAACTACAGCATAGGCAAGCAGTTACCACGGAACAAGCGTTCTGGGCTGATATTCAGACCGCAGTACCTGACTGGCAGGAGGTTAACACAGACCCGGAGTTTCAATCCTGGTTACTTGATGTAGACCCTCTAACAGGTATAAGCCGACAAACTTATCTGGATGACGCACAGCGTAATCTTGATTCACGGCGTGTGACCAATTTCTTTTCTACATGGAAGACGCAAACTGGCCAGTCTGTTGCTCAACCCAGTCGGCAAGCTACTGCTAATTCACAACTTGAGAAACAAGTTGCTCCAGGACGAGGTCGTTCTAGCGCTACTAAAAACTCAGGTGAACCTGCTACTTACTCTTCAAACGATATTAAGAAATTCTTTTCTGATGTTCAAAAAGGTAAGTATAAAGGGAAAGAGCAAGAGCGTGACCGAAAAGAGCGTGACATTTTCGCTGCACAGCGGGAAGGTCGCATTGTCACTGCATAATTAAACATAGGAGCCAATCATGGCATTTCCAGTATCCCCAGGTAACCCGGCCTATTCGGGTAACTTTATCCCTGAAATTTGGTCAGGAAAACTAATTGAGAATTTCTACGATGCAACAGTATTGTCAGCAATCTCAAACACTGCTTACGAAGGTGAAATTCGTAATATGGGTGACACGGTAAATATCCGTACCACACCAGAAATCACTATTCGTGATTACGTTAAGGGTCAAACTTTATCAGTAGAGAACCCTGACAAAGCTAAGTTGCAACTTCTAATTGACAAAGGCGAGTACTTTGCCTGTGTTGAAGACGATGTTGATAACATTCAGTCTGACGTAAACTTAATGGACACATGGTCTAAAGACGCTTCTGAGCGTATGAAAATTAAGATCGACCAACGTGTTCTTACTGATATACTTCCAGATATTTCTGCACTTAATAAAGGCGCAACTGCCGGTGCAATTTCTGGTGATATTGATTTGGGTACGCAAGGCGCACCTGAAGCATTGACTACAACCAATGTAATTGATTTGATTGTTAATATGGGTACAGTATTAGATGAAGCTAATGCTCCTGAATCAGATCGTTACCTTGTAATTCCAGCTAAGATGGCTGGTTTAATTAAGCGTTCAGACCTTAAAGATGCGTCTATTACTGGTGATTCTACATCGCCTTTACGTAATGGTCGTTTAGGTATGATTGATCGGTTCACAGTTTACATGAGCCACAACATCAAGAAAACTGGTGCTAACTTTGACGTTATTGCTGGTCATAAAATGGGTTTCACTTTTGCATCACAGATGACAGAAATGGAAACTATTCGCTCCGAATCAACATTCGGCAATATTGTTCGCGGTTTACAAGTGTATGGTTACAAGGTTGTAAAACCTGAAGCTATCGCTCAAGCCGTTGTAACGCTTTAATCGGAGGTCTGAATTATGGCTACTTATACTGAAGGAACTGGTTTCAATAAAGGAACTGCTGCTATACCCAATAATGGGCTTAACAAACTTTCTATGATTGAGGTAACTCTTAACTGGGCTACTATCGCTGCTGATCGTGCAGCTGCAGGTCAAACTGCAATTGGTGCGAACGACATCTTAGAAGTTATGCCTATCCCTGCTAAAACTTACGTTATGCAAGTTGGGTTAGATGTTACTACTGCTGAAGGCGGTACTTGTACTGTTGATGTTGGCGATGCATCAGACCCAGATGGGTTTCTTGATGGTGTGAACGCAAACACTGCTGCATCCTACGCTACTGCGTTGGTATTAGCTGAAGCTGCTCCAAACACTGTAGTGGGTTACAGCAACGGTAAGTACTACGCCGCTGCAGATACTATTGACATTAAAACTGTTAATGCTGCTGATGCTGCTGTTATGCGCTTATGGGCGCTAGTTGCAGATTGCAGCTAAGTAACTAAAAGATTGGGGGCTAACGCCCCCTTTCATCTTATTTAGGAGATAACATATGCCTACTAATTTAACTGGTTCGGATATAAAAGATACTTACGACCAACTACTACATGTTAGTGATGGCCCTGCTTCAGCTGAAAAAGTAGTACATGGCGGTACAGGTGTTGCTACTGCTTTATCTATTGGTACAGGGTCTGTTTCTATAGATAATATTAAATTAGATGGCAATGTCATTTCTACTACAAACACTAACGGTAATCTAACTTTAACTCCTAACGGTACAGGCGAAGTACAACTTACAGGAAAGTTTGGTTATTCTACAGGTGGCGGTACTGTAACTCAAGCTACAAACAAAACTACAGCAGTAACTTTAAACGCTAAAAGCGGGCAAATTACTATGAACAATGCAAGTATGTCTAGTAATACTACAGCTGGATTTACACTTACTAATAGTTTTATAGCGGCTACAGATGTTGTTATAGTAAACATAGCTAGCGGCGCAACAGCAGATGGGTATATACTTACCGTAGATGCAGTAGCTGCAGGCAGTTGTAGAATTAGTGTACGTCATAATAGTGGCGGCGCATTAAGCGAAGCACTAGTACTTAATTTTGTAGTTATTAAAGGAGTTACATCTTAATGGCTAAGTACCAAGGTAAAAGCGTTACCCTTAATAAACCTAGCAGAATTAGTAAGGGTCAACCAGGATATGGGCGTAAAAAATCTCAGGTTTATGTAAAAGGGAAAAGTGATAAAGTAGTAAAAGTTATGTTCGGTGATCCAAACATGACTATTAAAAAAGAACAGCCAGGTAGACGTTCTAATTTTAGAGCGCGTCATAATTGTGATAACCCTGGCCCTAAAACAAAGGCACGATATTGGTCGTGTAAAGCGTGGTAATATGGCAAAAGGCAAAGCAAAACCTAACAATCCTAAGTTATGGGCAGCAAAAATAAGGGCTGCTAAACAAAAGTTTGATGTGTACCCTAGTGCGTATGCTAATGCTTGGGCATCTAAACAATATAAACAAGCTGGCGGTACTTGGTCTGGTTCAGATAATAGGGTTAAGTAATATGGCTAAAGAAGGTTTAGGTAAATGGTTTGCTGAAAAATGGGTAGACGTAAGTTCAGGCGAACCCTGTGGTAGGTCTACAGCACAAAAAACTTCTAGGGGTTATCCTGCCTGCCGACCTAAATCTATATCTGATAGGATGACAAAAAAAGAAAAAGATGATATGGCTAGAAAAAAGACTAGTTCTAAACGCCAGAGTTGGCCCGTTTCGCCTTCAGGTACAAGGAAGACAGTATGAAACAGCGTTGGTTAAAAAATATTAATGACGGTTTTATTTATGGATGGGATGAGTATTTAGAAAAACATCCTCTTGTAAAAGAAGTTACTGAAGAAGAAGCCTTCCCTGAAAAATTTTTAAAGCCTTTACAAGTAAAACGTGCTAAAGCTACTAGAGCTAAGAATAAATCCAAGCTAGACCTTACTACTGAAAACGTATTTGAGTCAGCTCCTATTACAACTGCACCAGAGTTAGCTGCTGATGCTTCACGGGGGTTACCTGAATGACACCGCAAGATGTAATTGATGATGTAAGACAGTTAGTACAAGATACTGACTCTGCGTCTTATAGATACACTGACGCTGAAATGTTAGGGTTTGTTAATCAAACTGTAAAACGTGTAATTATTTTAAGACCTGATTTATTTTCTACTATAACAACTATAACAACTACGCCAAATACTGTTATACAGTCTATGCCGTCTGACTCGTTACGGCTTGTAGAACTTTACTCTGTACAAAGTGGTAATGTTTTAACAGAAGTAAATAGAGAATCTTTAGATCAAACTTATCCTGCTTGGGTTAGTGATCCAGCAGGTACTCCGTATAACTATATGCGCCATGTTAGAAATCCTAATAGATATTTTTTATATCCGCGACCTGTTTCTGGCATTGTAATAACCGGTGAGTACGTACAGATACCTGCGGACTATGCTATTGGAGCTACTATTGCATCTCTTCCTGATGCTTATTTACCTGCCTTGGTAGACGGCACTGTGTTTTTAGCTGAGTCTATTGATGACGAACATGCAAACAATGGTCGTGCTAAATTATTCCTAGATTCATTTACTGCTTCACTTGGCGCAGGCTTGACTAGCCGTGAACTAACCGACAGTGAAAGCGGCGGATTAGAACGTGCTAGACGACTAGCAGGGGATAAGTATAAAAGGATGACTGTATAATGGCCACACGTTCTTATATTTCACTTGCTGCTAGGATTAACCCTAGCGTACCAGGGTGTTCTTTACCTATGCTAGAACAGTATATTAGAGATGCTTCAATAGCTACATGCGAACGTACTTTAGCGTGGCGGTATGAACAACCTACATTTAACCTAACACCTGGCGTTTATAAGTATGCTTACAATAAACCGGTAGAAACTACTGTACAAACAGTAATGTACGCCTCACTTAACGATTCTCCTTTATCGGCAGTTACATTAGAAGACGCTACTCGAAGGTATCCTAACTGGGCAAAAACTTCTACTACTGACGCTGACATAGCTTTGTACGGCTCACAACCTATGGTGTTTACACAGCTTAGCCCTAATAGTTATATTGTGTTACCAGCTCCAGATGCTGAGGCAACTTATACAATACGTATGATATATGCTTTAAAACCTAGCCGTGATTCCGAAGGTATGGATGAAGTAATAATGGACGAATTAGAGCCAGCTATAATACATAAAACATTACAAGAACTATTAGTACTCCCCGGAGTTGCATGGTCTGACAGAGAGTTAGCATCTTATCATGCGAAACAATTTATTTCTAAGGTTTCTGAGTATAGAGCTAATGCAAGCCTAGGTAATATGCGTGCTTCAGTTTCTGTGCGTATGCGACCCTTTGCTTAGGAGACCGTTATGGATGCAAGACTTTCAACCCCTCGAATAGAATTAGTAAGCAGCGATACAGGGCCTCAACTTCAGTTTACTGTTACTGATAGTTTAACTGGTGCGGCTGTTGATCTTACTAATGCTACTGTAACAATGCACTTTCGCGCTGTCGGAACTACTACTAATTTGTTTAGTAGAACGTGCGCCGTTTCTTCTCCTCCTGCAGATGGAGTGGCTGTCTTATCATGGCAAAGCACTGACCTTAACCGCGCTGCTGGAGATTACGAAGGTGAATTAGAAACAGTACTATCTGATGGCACTAGACAAACTGTATATGATACAATTCAGTTTAGATTGCGAGAGGACTTTGCGTGAAGATAAGAGCCACTACGCAACAAATACGGGCTAGAGTAACTACTACCGCGTTTAACCTTGCTACGAGGGCTACAAATTTTGCGTTAACTACACGAGCGCACGCCTACAAAATAAAAATAGAAGTAGGACATTTTTTAAGTTTAAAGTTTTTTACTGAAACTATATCTATACTATCTTTACCTGCATTGTTTTTTAACAAAGCGGGTATAACTGATTCAGCTACTATAGATGATACAACTGTACTAGACCCTAACAAAGGTATTACAGACACTACTACAGTTAGTGAAGTATTTGCTAAAGTGCAGGATAAAGGTTTTACAGATAGATTTAGTATTGAAGATGGCGGGTTATATTTTTTAGAAGATTATACTTCTATTGATTATACTGCCGGTACACAGCCTATACTTTCTATGGGTAAAAATATATCAGACTCTGCAGGGTTTAGTGATGTAATAGGTAACTTTAGTATAACTAAAGGTATAGTTGATATACCTATGTTTACTGATGGTATAGCCTTAAATAAAAGCAAATTAATAGAAACAGATACTGCAAATGTATCAGAAGCATATGCAGCGTTGTTTAGTAATTCAGCTACTGATGGGATAACAGTTGCCGAAAACTTTATTACGTTGTATAGTAAGGGTGTGGCTGATAGTGCTGCTTGGTCTGACATCTCTTCATTGGTGATTGGCCCTGTTGTGCAGGATGCTTTAAATACATCAGACTCAGGTAGTCTAAGGTCGCAAGGTTATTGTAGCTTTGACTATTTTGCAGCAGACTATGTTGGAACTTCGTTAACCTTCTAAGGGGTATGGCAATGAACTCAAAAGAAAACTTAGGTCTATCCGGGAAGCTGACGCTTGTCCTAACTGATAGCAATGGTCGTGTAAAAGAAGAACGACACCTAAAAAATTTAATCGTAAACGCAGGCTTAGGCCATATAACTAGTCGTATGACTGCAGCATCCTCAGATGTAATGTCTCATATGGCTTTAGGTAGCGGCTCAACTGCTGCTGCTGCAGGCAATACAGCACTCGGCTCTCAATTAGGTAGTCGCGTAACTTTTACTAGTGCAACACGTAGCGGCTCTAACAATGAAAGTATTGCATATGTTACTACTTTTGGCGCAGGTGTAGCTACAGGTGCAGTAACCGAAGCAGGTATTTTTAATGCTTCTTCTTCTGGTACAATGCTTTGTCGTACCGTATTTGCTGTAGTTAACAAAGGTTCAGGTGACACACTACAAGTTACATGGACAGTTACATTAGCAGCTTCGTGAGGTAACTAATGGCAACTATTGTAACTAGATCAGGTAAAGGCTCACCGCTTACAAACGGAGAAGTAGACGCTAACTTTAATAATCTTAATAGTGATAAAGTTGAAACGTCTACTATATCTGGGTTTGGGGCAACGCTCATTGATGATGCAAATGCAACAGCAGCTAGGATTACATTGGGCGTAGGTACAATAGCTGTACAAGCTGCAAACAACGTAGACATAGACGGAGGTAGTATTACTGGCATTACAGATTTAGCTGTAGCCGATGGTGGTACTGGCGCGTCAAATATATCTGCTGCGCAAACAAACTTACAAGTAGACCCTGCCGGAACTGCGGTAGCTCTAGCAATCGCATTGGGATAATATATCATGGCTAATACATTTAAAGTAAAAACTTTTGGTGGAGGCAGCACAAACGCTAATACAGCAATGACAGTGTATACTGCACCTTCTAGTACATCGACAACAATAATTGGTCTTACAATAGCAAACATTATTGCTACACAAGTACTGGTTAGTGTTCAGTTAGAAAACAATGACGGTAACAACGTATATTTAATTAAAGATGCGCCAATATCTTCAGGTGGTTCGTTTGTTCCTATAGGCGGTGACCAAAAAGTTGTTATGGAAGCATCCGATATTTTAAAAGTTACTTCTAATACGGCAAATTCTGTCGATAGCACATTGAGTATTTTGGAGATCACCTAATGCCATATCAAGGTAATACACCAGTAGAATCTTATATAGCTACTGTAAAAGATTCGTTTAATGGTAACGGTTCTACTACTGCTTTTACAATGTCAAAACCGACACAGGTAAATGACGTTAGGGTAGTTGTAGAAAATGTTATTCAAGACCCATCTGTAGCATATACTGTATCAGGAACTACGATTACCTTTACATCTGCTCCCCCCTCTGGGACAAATAATATATATGTAATACATCTTGGCCCTGCTGTAGCAACAGCACAACCTCCCGCTGAAATAGCTGATGCTACTACGTTTGCATCTAATGTATCTGTGCAAGGTTCGTTTACCTCACCAGGTATTGACGATAACGCAGACGCAGTGGCACTTACGATTGACAGTTCAGAAGTCGTACTTGTCGGTAAAACATCTAATACATTTTCTCAACAGGGCGTAGCATTACGCGCTAACAACGACAGCCAAATTACACGAGATGGCGGTAACCCGCTTAGTTTAAACCGGACATCTAATGATGGTGATATTGCTAAGTTCTTTAAAGACGGCTCTGCTGTAGGTAGTATTCAATCTCGTGGAGGCACAGTAAGCACACTTATTCTTGACCCAAGAACTAATGGAGGTGGTCTTACTGGGACAGCAAATGCAGTAATGCCTACCAGTAATGCAGGTGTAATAGGAGATGCTAATACATCGCTAGACTTGGGTGCAAGTGGATATGCCTTTAGGAACGCTTACCTATCAGGCGGTGTATACCTCGGTGGCACTGGGTCGGCTAATAAGTTGGACGATTATGAAGAAGGGACTTTTCAGTTAACAATGACTGGCAAAACTGGTGGTGCTGTAGGGTCTGGACGGTATGTTGTGGTAGGCAATATTTGTCATTTTAGTTGGTATAGTGGTACTCAAAGTATTACTAGCTCAGTAGCAGGGGTGTTAAGTGGTTTGCCTTTTACTCATGTCAGTACTGGAAATAGTGCGTATGCAGCCGTTATTCTTGCTCACAATACTTGGGTATCAGATGCACCTACAGGATACATAAACCTAGGAACTACTTCAATATACCCTACTGCTCTTAATAATACATACGCAAGCAATACGTCTACTGGAAGTAAAGCCGTTATGTGTTCAGGAAGTTATACAATAGCGTAACCCACTCAGAGATTGGGTCGGACAGGTGGCAATAACGCCACGATAAACAACATAGGAGGCCAATATGGCACTAACAAAAGTAATAACAGAAGATAAAATTGAAGTCGTTGGAGATCACAAAAATATTCAAGTGAGAACCAAAACCTCGGTTATGGAAGATGGTGTAGAACTATCATCAGGTTTCCATCGTCACGTCTTATCTTGCTCAACTAAATCAGGTGATACATGGGCAGACACTGACATCAGTAAGCAGTCAACCGAAGTGAAAGCAATATGCAATGCAGTTTGGACAGACGCAGTGAAGACTGCATACCAGACAGCTATGGATGCAGCAGAAATATAAGGGATAGTAGCCAATGACTAAATCAAGAGATACAGCCAATATAATTAAACAGCCATTTACACAAACTCTTGGTACGTCAAACTATAGAGCAGGTGTTAACGCAGGTAACTCAATAGCATCTGGCGGTAACTACAACGTGGTTGTGGGTGACGAAGCAGGTACTGCTATTACGACGGGGGATGACAATGTAGCTATTGGCTTTGAGGCACTTAAAGCAGAAGATACTACAAAAGGCGCAACTGCTGTAGGGTATCGTGCTTTACTACAACAAAACTTAGGTTCAGACGGCTACAATGTAGCAGTAGGACACAGCGCAGGTATTTCTAACACTACAGGTGTTTCTAACACTTTTATTGGTGGTTTTTCAGCAGGTAGCGCAACAGTAACAGGGGCAAGCAATACAGCAGTTGGTAGAAACTCTTTATATGCTCTAACTTCGGGTACTCAAAATGTGGCGATAGGTGCTTTAGCTGGCGATGCAATTACGACAGGTTCTTACAATGTAGCATTAGGTAAGTCAGCATTAGAAAACAACACCACCGCAAGTAACAACACTGCTGTTGGTTATGTTGCTTTAACAGCTAATACTACTGGTTCTGCTTTAACTGCTGTTGGGACTGCCGCACTTGATGCAAACACAACGGGTATAGACAACACAGCGGTTGGTGTAAGTGCATTAGGTGGTAATACTACAGGTAATTATAATGTGGCTGTCGGAAGAATGGCTTTATTAGACAGCACCACCGCCTCAAACAACACTGCTGTTGGGTATCAGGCGGGGTATCTTAATACTACTGCTTCCAACAATGCTTTTTTAGGGTATCGAGCTGGTTATTCAACAACCACAGGTAATCTTAACACATTTGTTGGAAATGATAGTGGCTACTCAATGACTACAGGCACTAAGAACACCATCCTTGGACGTTACAACGGCAACCAAGGCGGCCTAGACATCCGCACCTCAAGCAACCACATCGTGCTGTCTGATGGGGATGGTAATCCTAGAGTAAATATTTACAACGGAAGAATAGGGTTTGCTAATGGCAACCTT
>Ga0208643_1000092_pt1 | contig 55419 bp, 44 predicted proteins | sample VirMetDEL_Nov_12_FD_184516 | JGI IMG/M metagenome (GOLD analysis project Ga0208643, IMG submission 184516) | Aqueous microbial communities from the Delaware River and Bay under freshwater to marine salinity gradient to study organic matter... | ecosystem: Environmental > Aquatic > Marine >...
AACTACACAGACAGAACAACAGGCGAGAGCCACCATGTCGCACTGGCAGGTATCTTTGTGCAAATTGGGCTAGTACCCAATGCGGAATGGTTGAAGGGCACTATCGATTTAACCCCAAGGGGCGAGATCGTAGTCGATGAGCGCGGCCAAACCTCAGTCCCTGGTATTTTTGCCGCAGGTGATGTCACTAACTCACCGTTCAAGCAAATTATCATTGCCATGGGCAGCGGCGCGACCGCATCACTGGGCGCATTTGATTACTTGATTCGCCACAGCGATGAAGAAATTAGCGATACCAAAGCCGCATAATAGTAAAACATTAACCGCATAAACTAAGAAGCCAGCGCAAGCTGGCTTCTTGTTTTTAATAGTATTTATTTCGAGTCTTGTGAGTTTATCGAACGCTTTAAACTATGGTACAAACAGGCAAATCCCATGGTTGAAAGCAACAAGATTAAGCAAAGTAGTCTCACCCAAGGCACTTGCCCCTCAAGTAACCAATTCAAAAAAGCGGAGGAAACAGAAAAACTGGCAAGATAGGCATATTGTAATTGTGTCATGTTAGGTACTGCTATCGACTTTTTTCGTTAATAAAATACGCCACCAGCGCATTGGCATGCCCATGACCGAGTTGATGCTCACGCTTAAGCCAAGCCACCATTTCCATATGTTTTTTACCTTCGAGACCTTGCAAAAGCGTTAGCCAGTGGGCGATCGGCTGACCATAGGTTTTCTCGATAGAAGGGAAATAAGATGCGGGGCCTTTCACTTTTACGCTATCGGCTACTGTTGTTGGCTGAGTTTTTCCTGTCATAACAGATGTCCTTATCTTGATATTTTTAGAGTTTACTTCAATAAAATCTAGCCTAAAGGTAGGGATTCTCAAGCCGAATTTGCATTAAGGTTTCAGGCGTATCGACCGCGTTGAAACCAAACTGGGCGTAGAGTCCATGGGCGTCGCGGGTGGCGAGCATTATCCGCCTAAGTCCTTGCAGTTCAGGATGTTCCATAATTGCTGCCATCATCAACTTGCTTAAGCCTAAACCACGGTGCGACTCAAGTACAAACACATCGGCAAGGTAAGCAAAGGTGGCTTTATCTGTGATTAAGCGGCCAAAGGCTACTTGTTTAGCTTCATCATCAAGTACAGCAAAACACAGGCTATTGGCTAACGCTTTACCCAGCAATGCCTTTGGCATGCCCTGCGCCCAATAACTGTTACTGATAAAGCCATGAATAACCTCAAAATCCATTTCCGCTTGATCACAACTCACACTATATGTCGGCATGACTCAACTCCCTTTTTATCCCCAATTAAGTGCAGTATTTGGCATTCAATACCTAGGCTATAACCACGTTATCCATTACAGCAACTACATGGCTTCGATTTGCTCAACCATGAGTTGCAGCGAGAAATTACCGCGATACTCATTCACATCGAGCTTATAAACGATACGAGCATGGTGAATGGTCGCATCGGGCCAAGTGTGTAAATCCACATTAAAGGCAATCGCATCGAGCATCACAGTACCGCACTGGGTTTCAAGCACGAGTTTAAGGTGGCGCTCACCGACTATCCGCTGCTGGATAACCTTAAAATAGCCATCGAACAACGGCTCCTCGAAGGCTTGTCCCCAAGGCCCGGCATTGCGCAGTAACTGAGCCATCTCAAGGTTTAGCTCTGCGGGAGTGAGTTCACCATCGGACCACAGCTCGCCGGTTAGCAGTTCAGGTTTGAGTAGTTCACGTACGCCGTCATCGTAGGCTTTAGCAAAGGTCGCAAAACTGCCCGCTTTGAGTGACAAGCCCGCCGCCATCGCATGGCCGCCAAACTTGATAATCAATCCTGGGTGGCGCGTGTTGACTAGCTCGAGCAAGTCGCGCATGTGCAAGCCTTTGATTGAACGCGCCGAGCCTTTAATTTGACCATTGCCCGCATCGGCAAAGGCGATCACGGGTCTGTGGTATTTGTCTTTAATGCGCGAGGCCAAAATACCAATGACGCCTTGGTGCCAATCTTCTTGAAATAGCGCGATCCCCCAAGGTAACTCGTCTTCGTTGAGCTTTAAGTGCTCAAGGCTTTTTAAGGCTTCCTGCTGCATGCCGACTTCCAGCTCACGACGCTCTTGGTTTAACCCATCGAGCTCGGCCGCCATACGCCGAGCCAGCATCATGTCTTCACAGAGTAAGGTTTCGACCCCAAGCGCCATTTCATCCAGCCGGCCTGCGGCATTAAGCCTTGGGCCCACGGCAAAACCAAAATCAGATGCAACAATACGCGCAGGATTTCGCTTCGCCACTTCAAGCAGTGCGGTAATCCCCACACGGCAACGACCCGCTCGCACGCGCTGCAAACCTGCTTCGACTAAAATGCGATTATTGGCATCCAGCGATACCACATCGGCAACGGTGCCAAGGGCAACGATATCGAGCAGCGTGCCGAGATTAGGCTCGGCAATACCGCGCGTTTGATACCAGTTTCGCGTCCGCAGTTCTACCCTTAATGCCGTCATCAAATAAAAGGCCACACCGACACCGGCAATCGATTTACTCGCAAAGGGGCAGCCCGGTTGATTCGGATTCACTATCGCATCGGCAGCGGGCAACTCGTGTCCGGGTAAATGATGGTCGGTAATCACCACTTGCATGCCAAAGGCTTTGGCCGCAGCAACGCCATCAATCGATGAAATACCATTATCGACAGTGATCAGTATTTCAGCCTGTTTAGAGGCCGCAACCGCAACAATTTCAGGGCTTAAACCGTAACCGTAATCGAAGCGATTGGGGATCAAATAGTCCACTTTCACCGCGCCCATCATCCGTAGCGCCAGCATACATACGCTGGTTGAGGTCGCGCCATCGGCATCAAAATCACCGACGATCAAAATCGACTTATTCGCCTGCATGGCATCGGCAATAAGCGCCGCTGCTTCGGGCAGGCCTTTCATGGTTTCAGGTCTTAATAGACCCTTAAGGACAAGTTCGCATTCGTGGCTGAGCGCACCGCGGCGAGCGTAAAGCTGCTTCAATAGCGGCGAAAGATGAGCAGGTAAATGGCTATCATCAACGGTTGGGCGACGGACTATCTTATGGATCAAGGGACTCAAACTCTCATGAAATCGTGGCGATAAGATAACAAAAAGGCGAGCCTTAAGCTCACCTTTAGTGGGATAAATTTGATTATTTTGACTATTACTGACGTGCTTCTAAGGTGCGTAATAAGTCCGCAGGAGGTTGATAACCTGGGATCATATTGCCATCTTCTAACACGATTGCCGGCGTACCATTCACCCCAAAGGTGGTGCCTAAAGCATATTGCTCAGCAATTTTTGCATCACAGGTGGCGGCAGATACTTTTTGGCCAGCTTTAGCGTCTGTCATGGCTTTTAATGGATCTTTAGCACACCAGATAGCCTGCATTTCGTCGGCGTTAGCTGACGGCACACCCGCACGCGGGAAAGCCAAGTAACGCACTGTAATGCCAAGCTTGTTGTAATCAGCCATTTGGCTGTGCAATTTACGACAATAACCACAGCTCACATCGGTAAATACAGTGACCACGTGTTTTTCATTTTTCGCTTTATAGACAAGCATATTATCTTCAAGCGGCTTCATCATTTCTAAACGTGGGCCAGCTAATGCCGCTTCCGTTAAGTTTTTCATGCCTTTATCTAGGTCATACAAACTGCCGTGGAACAGTTTTGAACCATCACGACTAATATAGAGCACGCCGCGGTTAGTCATGGCTTGATACAAACCCTCAATCGGCGAATCCTGCATAGAAATGACTTCAACATCCAACATCTCAGTCAGTTTTTGCTTAATAGCAGCGGTATCTGGCGAGGTCGCTGTTGCGGCGTGAGCAAGAGGAGCTACAACAAGGGCAAAAATTAAAGATAATGCTCGGGTTAACTTCATGGGACATCCTATAAATTGGCTCTCGGTCAAGAGATGTTGAGGTCGTTCAAAGGCGATATACTTAATAGACCCCGTATGGTGGCAAAAAGTTACAGACAAGCCGCGCGGAAAGCAAATTTATGCTGTAACTAAATCCTTTTTCAGCCTCTTGGATGATGCTGTTGATGCAATTCCTGCAACCTTGCCCGCGCCACGTGGGTATAAATCTGCGTAGTCGACAAGTCGCTATGGCCTAACAGTAACTGCACCACCCGCAGATCGGCACCGTGATTGAGCAAATGGGTAGCAAAAGCATGGCGCAATGTGTGCGGTGATAATGCGGTTTCAATCCCCGCACGCAGGGCATACAACTTAATTCGATGCCAAAAGGTTTGCCGCGTCATCATCTGCCCGCGCTTTGACGGAAACACCACATCGGATTGCTTATTACCTAGCAGCTCTTGGCGGGCAAACTTCAAATAGCGCTCGACCTCAGTAACGGCTAATTCACCCAGCGGCACAAGGCGCTCTTTGCCGCCCTTACCCACAATGCGCACTAAGCCTTGGCGCAAGCTCATCTGCTCCATCGTTAGGCCAACGAGTTCACTCACCCGTAAACCTGTGGCGTACAAAAGCTCTAGCATGGCTTTGTCGCGACATTCGACCGCATCTTCCACATTGGGCTCAGACAACAAGCGATCGACCTGTGATTCACTCAATGAATCGGGTAAATGGCGGGTTAATTTAGGCGACTCGACTAGGGCCATAGGATCGGCTGAAATCTGCTTGGTCTGCACTAAATAGGTATAGAAACGCCGCAAACTGCTGAGCAGCCGAGCACTACTGGTGCGCGCAAAATCCTGCTCGACTCTAAAGGTTAAATACGCTCTGACATCCGCCTGAGAAACCGCGAGCAGCGTTACCCCTTGCTGAGCTTGATAACGATCAAAATGGCGCAAATCGGTGCGATAGGCCGATAAGGTGTTGTCACTCAGTCCCTTGCTCGACCAGAGATCATCAAGAAAAACATCAATGAGCGGATCGGGCTGATATGTCTTAGGCACAAAAACTCCATAAAAAAACGGCGTCATCAAATGATACGCCGTTGATATTAACTTAACTAGATTTAAACCTACATCAGCTTAACTGAGTCCCGCGTAAAAACGCGAGTACAAGGCTTAAGCAGCAGCCGTTTGATCACGACCAAACACTAAACACAGTACTATGGTTGCAATCGTTGGCAGTAACCAAGCCATGCCTTCTTCATAGAGTGGCAGCTTAGATAACACGGGAGACATCACATCTACGACATGGATAAAGCCCTGCGCTAAGCCATTCACCGCTTGACCATCAGCGTCAGTCAAACTTTTCGCTGCCACTTTAAGACCATCGAAGATGCCGAAAAACAGTGCCACGCTCAGTACTGCACGATGTGCAAACTGTGGATTCGCAAAATAAGCGGTCAGGAAAGTCACAACCACAAGAGCAATAGCCACAGGATAAATCGTCATTAATACGGGAATACTAATAGCAATCAACTGACTTAGGCCCACGTTCGCAATCACAGCACAAATCACGCTTAAGAAGATCACCAGGAAACGGTAAGACAGTTTAGGCATCAGCTCATTGAAGAACTCAGAACATGCACTTACAAGGCCGACCGCTGTGGTTAAACAAGCTAAAGTCACAACCGATGACAGTAAGACAGAGCCTAAATCACCAAATTCACGGGTCACATAGTTCGTTAAAATCTCGCCGCCATTTTTAGCTCCGATGGCGATATCGCCTGCGGTCGCACCTAAAAAGAACAGCGACACATACACAAAGGCTAAACCAGCGGCAGCGATAAAGGCCGCGCGGATCAGATATTTAGTTTGATCACTCGGTTGATCAATCCCCTTTTTGCGCAGGATATCGATAATCAACATACCAAACATCAAGGACGCCAAGGTATCCATAGTGTTGTAGCCTTCCAAAATACCTTTGGTCAGCGGATGGTTTTGATAATCGCCCACGGCTTGGCCCACTTCGGATGCGGGCAAAAACATCACAGATGCAGCTAATCCCACCAACAAAATCAATAAAATAGGTGTTAATACTTTACCTACGCTATCGAGTAGTTTGCCGGGGAAAAGCGCCAATAACATAGTGACGGTAAAGAAACACATAGTGTATAGCAGTTGCGACAGGTTAAGTTCTAAACTGCCGAGTAAAAATGTGGCCGTGGTGTCATCGATAAAGGGCTTAGCGCCAATCTCGTAAGCCACTAAACCGGTACGCGGCGCAGCAAATGCAGGGCCGATAATGATATAAATCGCGATAGCCAATGTCGTTGCTGCAAATACTGGCAGCATAGCCATAACCTTACCTTGAGCCTTAGCGACAGCAATCAGTCCAACTAAAGGTAAACCTACGGCGGTAATCAAAAAACCCAACATGGCGAGGGGCATATTACCACCCGCTAACATTCCCGCGAACGGTGGAAAAATTAGGTTACCTGCCCCTAAAAAGAATGCGAAGGTCATAAAACCTAAGCCCAATGTATCTGCGATACTCATCTGATTGTCTTGCACTGGAAGCCCCATCTTGTCTTATTGTTTTTTTACAAACTTAAGTGATTATGTGTCGATTAGCCATAGCTAAAACAAAGCCCATCCGGAGTGCAAATCTTTGTTTACACAATTCCGTGGTAAATATGTTCGATATCTGTCGAGTTTATAATCTATGACAAACTTTTGTGCAGCCGCACTGACTACTAATTCACCACAAAACTCGTTTACCTATCCGTTAATCATAAAAGTGATTAAAAATGGGGGCGAAACTAATACCAGACTTAAAGCACCAATACAAGACAACAAGACCGTTAGGATAAAAAAAGCGAAATAATGCTAATTAACTGCTAAGAAAAGGTTTCCAAGGCAATAAAATAAAGCGTTAATTAAGTAAAATCTGTATTGCGCCATAAAAAATAAAATCTTATGCCGACACAAATTCATACATCTAGGGCAACATCTTCTGTTTAAAAGCATTGGCTAAAAACGAGGGCTAGAATTAGAATACTGCCCGCCTAATATTGGGCCTATTCACCTTAGAACGGCAAAAATTAACTCTCCATGGCATTCACTTTTAAACAATTTCATATCGATGATATGAATTGCGGCATGGCCGTAGGCACAGACAGTGTCGTCCTAGGCGCGTGGGCTCAACTGACCGCAGCAAAAACAGTTTTAGATATTGGTGCTGGCAGCGGCTTACTCAGTTTAATGGCAGCGCAGCGCAGCCAAGCACACATTACCAGTGTCGAGTTAGACGCCAGTGCAGCCGAGGCTTGCCAGCATAACTTCCACAATAGTCCGTGGGCGAATCGACTCACCTTAGTCAACAGCAGCATCCAAGACTTTTGCCAACAGATTGAGTATCAAGAGTATTTTGACCACATCATTTGTAATCCACCCTATTTTGAGCAAGGCACACAGGCGATACAATCCCAGCGCGCTATGGCCCGTCACACAGATAGCTTAAGTTTTGCCGCGCTACTCAATGCCATAGATTTATGCCTAGCGCCCCAAGGCCAAGCCACCATGATTTTGCCGATGCAAAGTCTGCCGCGCTTTGCTGCATATGTTACAGAGTCGTCGACACTCGCTATTGCCAAACAAGTGCCAGCCAAAAGTGTGAGTACCAAGGAGGCGAATCGGGTATTAATTGTGGTCAGCAAAGATCGGCAAACTCCTACTGAACACGGGGAGCTGACGATTCGAAATAGTGAAGGCAAGTACACAGAGCAGATGATAGAACTGGCTCGAGATTTTTACCTCAAGCTATAAAGGCCACTATCTAAAGTGGCTGTTAAGTTAAATAGCCTTTTATTTCAAGCAGTAAACTGCATTGCATTTAAGATGACATCAGGTTAAAGCCTTGTAGCACAGGGCTTTAACGGTCGGTCCACTTCTCTTTGATTTCTATTATTTTCGGTAAGTTTTCGGCAAATAATCTGACCAATACAGGGTCAAAATGCACGCCGCTTTGCGCTTGAATGTAGTCCATGGTTTTGTCGACTGACCACGCCTCTTTGTATGGTCGCTTACTGGTTAACGCATCAAATACATCGGCTAAGGCCACAATTCTGCCCTCTAAGGGGATTTGCTCACCTTGCAGCCCATGGGGATAACCCGTGCCATTCCATTTCTCATGGTGAGTAAGTGCCACTGATTTAGCTAAACGCAATAACTCAGAATCCACCTCGCCAATAATTTCAGCACCAATTTGAGGATGAGTTTTCATGATCTCAAACTCCTCGTCGGTTAACTTTCCAGGCTTGAGCATTATGCTGTCGGCAATACCAATTTTGCCAATATCGTGCATAGGCGCGGCATGCAACAAATCATCCGCCTGCGATTCCGTTAAGCCGTAGGCCAGCGCCAATATTCTCGAATAATGGCTCATTCTAAGCACATGGGTGCCGGTTTCATTATCTTTGTATTCCGCCGCCCTGCCTAAGCGCTGAATCACTTGCAGACGCGTTCGTTTTAATTCATCAGCTTGAACCAACGACAAATGCGTTTTAACCCTAGCTTTAACGATCGCAGCTGAAATAGGTTTGGCGATATAGTCCACACCTCCCGCAGCAAAGCCTGCAGCCTCGTCGTGTTCGTCATTGAGTGCCGTCACAAAAATCACCGGAATAGACTGGGTTTCAGTCATAGTCTTCAGTGTTTGGCATACCTCAAAACCCGTCATATTCGGCATCATAATATCGAGCAATATCAGCGATGGTTTTTCGATTTGTGCTAAGCGCAACGCCTCCTCACCATTTTTGGCAAAGATTAACTGATAGTCTTGATGCAATATTTGCTTCAACACCCGTAAATTGACCGGTTCATCATCCACTAACAATAAGGTTTGTTTCGATTCAGTTGCAGTCTGCATTACGACTCCTCATGCGTGGAGATGGATATTTTTAGTGCCGTTAGTGCTTTGTGGGCGATATCAAAATCAAAGTCATCTAAGGCGTCAACAATACTGGTTATCGCGATTTTATTCGCTTCATCACTGAGTTTTTGTAGCGCGATAAGGTCAGCCTCATCAAAGGAGTGATGTGAGATAGCCGCAATAAGCGCATCGATATGGGGCAAGAAATGCTGTGCGTAATCAGCCTTTTTCGATGGGGTATTCGAGGCAGAATGTTCGGGTAATGTGGCGCCCGCAATATAGGCCTCTATCTCGCCTAATGAGGCACAAACGTCATCAAATATCAGCGGTATCGACTCAGGTTCAGCACTTTCCAATTGGCTAAACAGCTGCATCCATTTTGACAAACCTAAGTTACCACTGATGCCCTTTAAGCCGTGGCTTAACTGCTTTATCTGCTGGAGATCATCTTGATTGATTGCGTCTTGTAATTGCTGGTTTTTGTCAGGCCACTGGGCAACAAACTTGGTCAACTCTTTGATGTATATAGACAAGCTCCCCCACAGCTTTATGCCATGCTGCTCGTCAATCACGAGATACCGATTTGACTGGGGCAATTCCACCACAGTCGTCAGCGGCTCGAGTTTAAGTACTCTGGCAATCTCACGGCTTAAGTGCGCAAAATCAATAGGTTTATTGGCAAAGCCATCCATACCTGCTTGTACTGCGGCGTTTTGGTCTTGCTCTAACACACTGGCCGTTAAGGCAATAATCGGCAAGTGCACCAGTTGCTCTTCAGCTTCCTGTTGACGACGTATTTTAGCGGCGGTTAATCCATCCATAATCGGCATTTGCAGATCCATCAGGGTGATGTCAATCGAGCCTTTTTGCATGCGAACTAAGGCCTGCTGACCATCACGAGCCGTGATCACCTTATGCCCCAAACGGGTGAATAATACCGTCAGTAAATCAATATTCTGCTGAATATCGTCAACCACTAATATGGTCAACGGAGGCAAAGCCGTGATGTCAGATTGTTGTTTTGATAAGGTTTCGCAGCTGGCTTTTAAGGGAATCGTAAAACGGAATGTACTGCCCTTGCCCAACGCACTTTGAACTTCAATGTGTCCGCCCATCAACTCAACCAACTGTTTACTGATAGTCGTACCTAGACCTGTGCCGCCGTATTTGCGGCTCATGGACGCATCGGCCTGCGAGAAAGCATCGAATACATGCTGAAGCTGATCCGGCGACATACCAATCCCAGTATCCGCAATCTCAAAGGTCACCTGTTGGTCATGTTCAGGATAAACGCGGACAGTGACGGCACCTTCAGACGTGAATTTTACCGCATTGCCCACTAAGTTAATCAGCACTTGCCTGATCCTTTCTGGTGAGCCGACATAGTTGCTTGCCATAGATGGCGCGATATCCACGCCTAAAAACAAGTTCTGGTTTTTAGCTTGCAACCAAAGTGTCGAGATAACAGTGTCGATTTCATCGGTTAATGAAAAAACGCGACTTTCGAGCTCAAGCTTACCTTTGTCTAATTTGGCGCTATCCAACACATCATTGAGCAAATGTAACAGGGATTTGGCGGAGCGATTAATGGTAGTTAACTGTTTTTGCTGCTCAAGCTCTAGTCTAGATTCTAATAAAATATCGCTAAAGCCTATGATGGCATTCATTGGTGTGCGAATTTCATGGCTCATATTGGCTAAAAATGCCGAACGTGCAGCAGCGGCTTGCTCAGCATTATTCTTTGCTGTAACTAAGTCCTGCTCCATTTTTTTGCGTTCGGTAATGTCCATCACAAACCCATCTATCCAAAGCTCACCATTGGACTCATCGTTTATGTAGTTGCCATGTTCAAATAACCAACGCACTTCACCATCACGACGAATAATGCGATATTCCATTGAAAACGTCGGTGGCTGTGCACTGTAATAAATAGTATCAAGATCATCAGGATGATAAAGATCGGAGAAAAACCGTTGGGGATGAGGCAATTCGAAATCGGCAGCCGGATAACCTGTGATGTTTAATACCGCATCACTGATGTAAACCATTGGCCAGCCTTGAGTATTTTTACAACGATAAGCAATGCCGGGGATATTACCGATCAAAGATCTAAACTTGGCTTCATTATTTTTAAGCTCAATCTCCATTTCATTACGCTTGCTGAGATCAGTGATAAAACCGACAAAATAATGATCTTTCCCCTGCATTACATGGCCAATGCTTAAGTTAATCGGCACTTGGGAGCCATCTTTATGCTGCGCTTCAACCTCTCTGCCAAGCCCAATAATTTTAGCTTTGTGTGTTTCAACGTATTTAGCTAAATAGCCATCATGCTCTTCACGAATGGCATCTGGCACAATTTTCTTCACATTAAAGCCCATCAGCTCATCGGCTCGCCAACCTAGAATCACGGTCACAGCTTTGTTCACACTGACAACAATGCCTTTGCCATCAATAGTAATAATCCCATCGATTGCCGTATTCATCATGGCGCGCATTCTGTCTTCATTGGATTTTGCCAACTGAGTCAGATCTTTATATTTGAAGATCAGGTTTACGATTAACACTAGGCTGATAATGGTGACAGTAATGACGGACACGCCAATGGCGAGATAGAAAGAGATTTCAGAGGTTTGCTGAGTTAATTCCAGCCCTTCAGGCTTAACAAAACGCGCAGCCGCCATACCGGTATAGTGCATACCTGAAATCGCCAGTCCCATTAAGATACTAGCGAGAAAGTTACTCGTTATCGGATTAATATTTAGCGTGATTAATTTATTTACGCCAGTCCTGACCCACAATGCAATAATAGCCAGCAATACAGCCACTATGATAGAAAGCGCAAATATTAATGGGTCGTAACGCAGTAGCGGCGCCATTTCCATCGCAGCCATGCCAACGTAATGCATAGTGCCAATCCCCGCGCCAACGAGGGTGCCACTGATCAACACCTGTGAGAAGCGAAAGCTAGGTTTAGCTAATAGATTCAACGCCACCCATGAAGCGGCGATACTAGGTAACAAGGATAGGGCTGTCAGCGCAAAGTTGTAACTCACGGGCGAACACAAATCAAAAGCCAGCATGCCGATAAAATGCATCGACCAAACTCCGCCCCCCAACACAAGACTCCCTGTGAACAACATGATCTGTTTACGGAAATGGGATTGGCTCGTGACCGCTTGCGTTGCAACCTGAAAGGTCATAAAGGCTGAAAAAATTGCAACACAAATAGACAGAGTAACCAGCGAGGGATTGTAGTAGACGTTTAGTAACAGACTGTCTTGGGACGAGATAAAAAAATGTGATAACCCATCGAATGTCATATCGTTTTCAGCCCATCTATCAGAAACAAAAAATCCAATCAAAACCTGTTTGCTTATCTTCCCGAGCAGGGCTAACGCTCAGGAACCCACTTTAAATAACGCTAGTAAGTGGATAAATATTTATGCCAAGGCTCCTAAAAACACATCACTCAATCCATCGAAATAAACCTTAACAACAGCCTATCTTCATTATATTCGCAGTATCTTATAGAAGTTTAAAAAAAAGTCTGCCCCTTTGATGATAGCGAAGTGCGGAATAACTGCAAAACAGCGGCACGAATGAGCTGCTCTAAACACTCATAACCACTCAACCAGCACAAAAGCTGCTGAGATCTCACTATTTTTAGCAAAACAGACTGCTGAGCGACATAAGTTTATCCCCGCTCAGATTAAGTTATTTAAGTTAACCGCTATAACCTTTATAATGCTTCGCTATTATCCGTCGAGACGCTGCGCATGCAATTTGAAGATTTCCAGCTTGACCCTAGCTTATTAGAGTCGCTTAATGCCATGGGGCATCATTCACCCACCACTATTCAGCAAGAAACTATCCCTTATGCCCTAGAGCAAAGAGATATTCTCGCGCGCGCCCCGACAGGAACAGGTAAAACAGCGAGCTTTTTACTGCCATCGTTGCAACATTTAATCGACTTCCCCCGCCGTTTTGCTGGGCAAGCACGTATCCTGATCCTCACGCCAACCCGTGAGTTAGCCAGCCAAATCCACCGTTATGCGTGTCACTTAGCCACAGGCCAAGGTTTAGACATAGCGATCGTGACCGGTGGCGTGCCTTACGGACCACAAGAAGAAGCCTTAGCGGGCAACGTCGATATTCTGGTCGCGACCCCTGGCCGCCTGATGGAATATTTAGACAAAGGCAATTTCAACGCCCAAGAAGTCGATATCTTAATTATCGACGAAGCCGACCGCATGCTAGACATGGGCTTCTCTTCTGTAGTGCAAGCCATTGCTATCGAAGCCCAAGGCCGCAAACAGAACATGCTGTTCTCTGCCACTTTAGAAGGCGGCGGCGTGCAACGTTTTGCCCGCGAAGTGTTAAACGACCCGATTGAAATCGATGTTGAAGCCCCTCGCAGTGAAAAAGCCAAGATCCACCAATGGATCCACTTAGCCGATGATAAAGAGCATAAATTTGCCCTGCTATGTCATCTGCTGCGCCAAGAAGATGTTAAACGGACTATCGTGTTCGTAAAAACCCGCGACATCGTTTCTAGCTTAGAAGGCCAGTTACTTAAAGTCGGTATTGCCTGCGCTTTCATGCGTGGCGATATGGAACAGAAAAAACGTTTCCAAGCTTTGAGCCGCTTTACCAAAGGTGAAGTGAACGTCTTGCTGGCAACCGATGTGGCTGCACGCGGTATCGATATCGACGATATCACCCATGTGATCAACTTCGACATGCCACGCTCTGCCGATACCTATATTCACCGTATCGGTCGTACTGGCCGCGCTGGCGCCAAAGGTACTGCGATTTCGTTGGCCGAAGCCCACGATATGCGTATCGTCGGTAAAATCGAGCGTTATATCGAGCAACCGTTGAAACGCCGCGTGATCGAAGAGCTGCGTCCTAAGAACAAAGAAGCGCGGACACCGGGTAAGAAAAAAGCCAAAGTGAAAGCGAAAGAAGCAGCGAAGAAAACCAGTAAGAAAGAAGCGGCAAAGAAAGCGAGTAAAATCGCCCGCAAGAAGAAGTAACCTCTGCTTGAAATAATCCAACTAAAGCCGCTATATGCGGCTTTTTTATTACCTAAATTTAACTCAATGCAATAAATCAACTGGCGAGTAAAAGCTAACCTTAAAATATAGAGCATGAAATACGGCCTATTTATCTCTGCCAATCCGCAAGCTAATTGTTCCTTATTTCAATATATTCCAATTACCTAAGTGAACCTTTCACCCTTTATCTGTTCTAATTTCCGCCAAAATATCGGTTCCTAGTGAGCAGTTGTGTCAAACCATCACTTTTAGACACATTTAATTTACAAAAATAAATTTATTGGCGCGGCCGACTCTGCTACTTTAACCCCATTACGCGATTAGCATGGATGTAACAATAATATGATGAAGACCCTACTGAGGAGACTTTCTCCTTTTCTTATTCTGCTGCTGTTTGTCTTTGGCGCAGCCTTATTAATGAAAACTAAGGAGGCGCCAGAACAAAAACCGGAAGAGATGCCCATTCCTATCGTTGACGTCACGCAAGTGACTCAGCAAACGGTATCGCTAAACTTACCGTCCTACGGTGTGGTTACGCCAAAATATAAAACCCAGCTTGTGACCGAAGTTCAAGGCAGAATGCTGAGTATTTCCGCTGATTTTGTGGCGGGTGGCATAGTCAAAAAAGGCGACCAACTCGCACAAATCGAGCCCTCAGATTACGAGGCTGATTTAATGCAAGCCGAAGCAACACTAGCCCAAGCTACCGCAGCGCTGAACGAAGAAATTGCCCGCGGTGAAGTTGCTAAAATCGAATTCAAAGGCTATGACAAGGGCTTACCCCCAGAGTTAGGTCTGCGTATTCCACAGCTTAAAAAAGAGCAAGCCAACGTTAAATATGCACAGGCCGCACTGGCGCGTGCCCAACGTAACCTTGAGCGCACAGTTATCCGCGCGCCGTTCGATGGCATAATTAAAGCGCGTAATGTCGATTTAGGTCAGTATGTTAGCTTAGGTACAAACCTAGGTGAGCTTTATGACACTAGCGTGGCTGAGATCCGCTTACCCATTTCCAATGACGATTTAGCCTACCTAGAATCGGTGGATAATCCCGATACTCAAGTGACGCTGAGCGCTTCTTTGGCGGGTAAAGAAAATACTTGGGTTGGCAATATTATCCGCAGCGAAGGCGTAATCGATGCTGAAAATCGCATGGTGTATTTAGTCGCTGAAATCAAAGACCCGTACCTGCGCGCCAATAAAGTTGCTGGCAGCTTACCGCTTAAATATGGCAGCTTTGTCAATGCAGTCATTAAAGGGCGCACCGTTGATGGCATAGTAAAACTCCCTCGGCATGTGGTTCGTAACGATCATGTCGCCTTAGTGAACGACAAAAATATTGTTGAAATGCGCCATGTGAATATCGTTCGTAGCGATCTCGACAATGTGTATATCAAGGACAGTCTAAAAACGGGCGAGCGCGTCGCCACCACTCACTTCAACAGCATGGCAAACGGTCAACTGGTCAAGGTCTTAGGTGAAGCGGCATTGCCGACTGAGACGCCAAAAGAAGACACGCCCGAGTCGAGTCTTGCGGCCACTGGAGTGAAATAATGGACACTCAAAAAGGGATCTTAGCCTGGTTCGCCCGCAACAGTGTGGCCGCGAACCTGTTAATGTGGGCATTGCTGGTCGGCGGTTTGTTCAGCACTGTCTTGATCAATAAAGAAGTGTTTCCTTCTTTCGAACTCAATTTGCTGAATATTTCCGTCGCCTATCCGGGCGCGGCGCCGCAGGAAATCGAAGAAGGCATCAACATCAAGATTGAAGAAGCCATCCAAGATATCAACGGTATCAAGAAGGTCACATCAGTGGCGAGCGAAGGGGTTGGCTCAATAACAGTTGAAGTTGAAGACGGTTACGAAGTGCAAACCGTGCTTGATGAAGCCAAGCTAAGGTTAGACGCGATTTCGACCTTCCCTGTGAACATCGAAAAACCCAATATCTATCAGATTAAACCTGAAAATAACGTCATTTGGGTGTCCGTCTATGGTGATATGACACTGCACGATATGAAAGAGTTGGCTAAGTCAGTACGTGACGATTTAACCCAACTGCCAGCCGTGACCCGTGCCAAAGTGACAGGGGTACGCGATTATGAAATCGGCATCGAAGTCTCTGAGAATAAATTACGTGAATACGGCCTGACTTTCTCGCAGGTTGCATTAGCAGTGCAAAACTCTTCCTTTGACTTACCCGGCGGTTCGATTCGTGCCCAAGATGGCGACATCCTGCTGCGCACTAAAGGCCAAGCCTACACGGGTGATGACTTTGCCAATATCGTCGTCACCACTCGCCCCGACGGTAGCCGGGTGATGTTGCCGCAAGTGGCGACCATCAAAGATGATTTTGAAGAACGTTTGGAATACACCCGCTTTAACGGTAAACCAGCTGCGATTATCGAAGTCACCAGTGTTGATGATCAAAATGCCTTAGACATTGCCGCTCAAGTGAAACAATACGTAGAGGATCGCCGCGCGACGCTTCCCGCCAACGCGCAACTCGATACTTGGGGTGATATGACGCACTACCTCAAAGGCCGCTTAAACATGATGATGTCGAACATGTTTTACGGTGCCTTGTTGGTATTTATCATCTTAGCCTTGTTCCTCGATCTTAAGTTGGCATTTTGGGTCATGATGGGTCTGCCGGTGTGCTTCCTCGGCACTATGCTGATCATGCCGCTCGAGCCTTTCTCAATGACGATCAACATGTTGACCCTGTTCGCCTTTATCTTGGTGCTCGGGATAGTGGTGGACGATGCGATTGTCATCGGCGAGAGCGCCTACACAGAAGTCGAACGCCACGGTCACTCGGTTGACAATGTGATCCGCGGTGCGCAAAAAGTGGCGATGCCCGCGACCTTCGGGGTATTAACCACGATTGCGGCCTTTATTCCCATGTTGATGGTTTCTGGCCCTATGGGGATTATTTGGAAATCCATCGGCATGGTGGTCATCCTCTGTTTGGCCTTTTCCTTGGTCGAATCTAAGTTCATTCTGCCAGCGCATTTAGCGCACATGAAGTTTAAAAAGCCCGGTGCGCCAAGGGGATTCTTTGGTCGCCTCAAAGCCAACTTTAACGACAGAGTGCAGCACTTTATTCACCACAGTTATCGTAACTTCCTCGAGCGCTGTATCAAGCAAAGATACAACGTGGTCGCGGCCTTTATCGGTGTGTTGATCCTCTCCATTGCCTTAGTTGCAAGTGGCAAAGTGCGTTGGGTATTCTTTCCAGATATTCCATCGGACTTCATTCAAGTTCAGCTTGAGATGGACGAAGGCAGCTCGGAAGAGAACACTTTGAAAGTGGTGCAGAGCATAGAAGAAGCCCTGTACAAGATGAACGACAAAATGGAGCAAGATAACGGCTATCAAGTGGTGAAACACAGCTTTATCAATATGAGCTCCCGCACCTCTGCCTTTATTTTTGCCGAACTGACGAAAGGCGAAGACCGCGAAGTCGACGGTGTGACGATTGCTGCCGCGTGGCGTGAACAATTGCCCGAGCTTTTATCGGTCAAAAAACTCAGCTTTAACGCGAGCACCAATGATGCCGGTGGCGATATTTCCTTCAGGTTGACCTCAAGCGATCTCGATGAACTATCCGCTGCCTCTAAAGAGTTGAAGCAAAAACTCGCCAGCTACGAAGGCGTGTACGATATTGCCGACAACTTCTCCTCGGGCAGCCATGAAATTCGCCTGAAGATACGTCCAGAGGCTGAAGCCCTTGGCCTGACCCTTTCCGATTTAGCCCGCCAAGTGCGTTACGGTTTCTATGGTTATGAAGCCCAACGTATTTTACGTAATAAAGAAGAAATTAAGGTGATGGTGCGCTACCCATTAGAGCAGCGCCGCACTGTGGGTTATCTGGAAAACATGCTGATCCGCACGCCAACGGGCACCTCGGTTCCCTTCTCGACCGTGGCACAAATTGAGAAAGGCGAATCCTACGCCTCAATTACCCGTGTTGACGGTAAGCGGGCGATCACCATCACGGCAAATGCCAACAAAAACATAGTCGAACCTTCAAAAGTGGTACAGGAAATCCAAAAAGATTACCTGCCACAATTACAGGCCAAGTATCCTAAAATCCAAACCGCGTTAGATGGCGGCAGTTTAGATGAACAGAATGCTATGGTCGGTTTGATGCAAGGCTTCTTCTTTGCCCTGTTTACCATTTATGCACTGATGGCAATCCCGCTAAAATCCTACAGTCAGCCGTTGATCATCATGTCGGTGATCCCCTTCGGGATTATCGGCGCACTGTTCGGTCACTTGATTCAGGGACTCGCGATGAGCGTGTTAAGTCTCTGCGGCATAGTGGCACTCGCGGGTGTGGTGGTAAACGACTCTTTGATTTTGGTCGACTTTGTTAACCGTGCGCGGGAACAAGGCCAATCGGTTAGACAGGCGGCAGTGGATTCGGGCTGTTATCGCTTTAGGGCGATCATCTTAACGTCACTCACTACCTTTGTCGGCTTAGTGCCTATTATTCTCGAGCGCAGTTTGCAGGCGCAAATTGTGATCCCTATGGCGACGTCCCTCGCCTTCGGTATCCTGTTCTCGACCGTAGTGACGCTGATCTTAGTGCCGCTGCTGTACATCATACTCGACGATGTTAGCCGCTCTAGCAGCCGCTTCTTCAACTGGTGGTGGCAGCCTAAAAAAAACAATGATGAGGACGTTAAGCATCCGGATTTTGAGCAAGCTGTCACGACTGACTATAAGAAAGACTATTTATAGGCTGTTAACAACAGACAGTTAGCGACAGACAGTTAATCAATGTCTTATCCTTAAAAAGAGAGCTTAGGCTCTCTTTTTTATTGCCTAAGTTCATTCAATTCCACATCAGCATCAAAGTCACTATGCCGTGAGTGGGTTTGAGCTTTCAAGTTGCGATCTAGCTGACAGTTATGCCATCGGGCTTTCGCTACACTGTGCTCAAGTCGTCAGTTATCGTTAGAATGAAGCCATCATTATGTCTGAGCATCTGCATAAGCAACACCTTGATAATCTGCAAGTTGTCACCACTGAAACCTTAGAAAATGGCCATATCACAGATGAAGTTTGCACGAATGAAACCTGTGCGACCGAAACGCTAGTTTATGATATTCGCCGCAGCCGATACCTCAATATCACTGGTCGCTGCACCCTGCGCTGTGCTTTCTGCCCGAAACATAATGGCAGTAAACAAATCCACGAATACCAGCTTGCCCTGTGCCACCAACCTAAGCCCGAGGAAATTATCCCCCTGCTTGGTAAGGTTAAAGACTTTGAAGAATACGTGTTTTGCGGTTATGGCGAGCCCACTTTAAATCTTCCAACGCTACTCACTGTGGCAAAAGAGATCAAACGCAGGGGCGGACGAGTACGGATTAATACCGATGGTTTAGGCAATCTGGTCCATAGACGCAATATTCTACCAGAGCTTGCCGACTGCGTTGATAGCTTATCGATTTCACTCAATGCGGATAATGAAGCCGCCTATATCAAACATTGCCGCCCAAAACTCGCGGGTTCCTACGCCGCCGTGCATGCCTTTATCGCCTTGGCACCACACTATATTGAAACGGTACAAGTCTCTGCCATCGAAGGATTAGCGGGCGTCGATATTGATATTTGCCGTGAACAAGTGGAGTCCTACGGCTGTGAATTTAAGCATCGTGTATTAGGCGCTCTAGGCTAAACACCATTCCAATACGGCCAAAATCGACTGAAGCACTGAGCCGCAATAACTCGCCACTGAGCGAATGAGTAGAGATGTAAATCTGTCTTAACTTTTACTAAGGAAATCTTGCTTAGTAACTTGGCACTGTCGTAACAATTCTTTCGTGTTAACATAGCGAAATTAACAGATCACCCACTCATAATCGGTTCATGCTGAAGAATAACCCAAGCACGTATCCCCTAGCGCCACTGCTCTCTTTAACTCAAGGGATCCATTGGTCGCATCAACGCTTATTAGCCGTTGCAAGCCAGCTCTCTATGCTGGTGATTGGCATGATCATTTTAACTAACTTAATCATTACCTTAGGTGAACGCCGCCTACAGGAAGAATGGGCGACACAGAGATACAGTGAACTGCAAACCATAGGCACACTGATCACTGATAAAGTGTCTTTTCAGCAATTTCGCACCCAAATTTTCGCCAATGGTGAACTGCTAAAGCAGTACTTAAGCAATCCGACCACCAAGCAACAACTCAAATTACAGGAAAGCTGGCAGGATCTGGTGAAGCATATTCCTGAACTGCTCGGCATTGCACTGTACGATCCCCAAGGCAATTATAAGTTCTCTACCCCTTCGAATTTCAGTAAAGATGCCTTACCGCCGACCTTGCTTGGCGCGAGTCGTAACATGGGCGGTAAAGAGGTTTACACTTCGCCACTGGAGTTTGTTCCGATTGAAGGCATGCTAGAACCCTATATGTATCAAATGGCGTGGCTCGAAAAGCCCGATCAAAGTTCTATGGGTTATCTGGTGACGTACAACTCTATGGTGCAAATGCTCGAAGCCATAAAACCGGCTTTTTCGAGTAACAAATCGCCTATGTTAGTGCTCGACACGCAGGGATTACTCTATGCTGGCGCGAGCGCTCTCGCCCCGTTAAGTAATATGCCTGAAACCTTAGGGGCAAGTTTAAGACAAACTTATCCCGCCCTGTGGCGTGATATGTCCATGAGTAATTTTGGCCAGTTCCACGGTGAAGAAGCCACCTTTGTTTACCTTAAGGTCGAACTGACTGCCCAGCCAGAAACCCGCAGAGAATACTTTTTACTCTCCTATGTGCGTAACGCCGACATAGCCGCACGTTTTTCCCAGTGGCAAAACATTGTCATAGTGGCATCGCTAATCTTAACCGTACTCGCCGCTTGGGTTGTGCTGCTCAGCCACATGTATCGCTTACAACAGCGTTCACGCCAATACAGTATCGATGTCGCCAATGGCTTATTTAACAGTGACATTGGCTTTATGATGGTCAACGAAAACGCCAGGGTGATCAGCGCCAACACTAAGGCGGCAGAAGCGACCTTAGTGCCACTCGATGAACTCACAGACCGTAATCTACAACGTACCTTGTGTCTCGATGATAAAACCTATGCCGAGCTGATGGAGCAAGTGCATAAAACCGGTCAATGGTCTGGTGAAATCAGCCTAGAAAGTATCAACGGCCCCACACTGCGAGTGCATATCCGCCAAGCACCAAGGGCGAGCCGAGGTTCACCACATCTATTGATCACCCTTGAAGACATCAGTGAATTAGTCAGTAGTAAAGAACAAGCATTTCTCAGTGAGCTTTTATGCGATAGCACAGTCGCAACAGCGCTAACAGATGCCAATGGTAAACTGATTAAAATCAACCCCGTATTCGATGCACTAATGCAACTCAATGGCGATTTAAATCAAGATTTAGCCTCGCTGCTCGCCAACGATTTAGGTAATCAATGGCAAAGAATTAGCGCTCAAATCGCCATGCAAGGTCAGTGGCAGGGGCAAATTCTATGCTCTCCTAAACAGGCGCACTCCAATTGTTTACAGGCGACCTTGAAGGGCCATGTGGCCGCCGATGGTGAAATTGATTATATCGTCTGTACCTTAGAGCAAGCTGCCGAACGTGGCCGAGGCACAGAGAAGCGCAGCCTTGTGCCCCATCGCAGTACGATTCTGCTGAGCTTGGTTGATTTAGAACGTTATTTTAACTCACTGCCGCCGCCAAGCCGCCTGAGTTCAAGCTTACTGCTAATGGATATCAATCCCGAAGGTATGCTGAGCCACATGAGTGACATAGACCAACTGGCGAACCGTCAGCAAGAAGTTGAGGTTCAATTACTGCTTGAAATCCCAGCTAATTATCAGATTTTACATTGGCAATTAGGCAAACTACTGGTGATGCTACCCGATACAGATGCCACCCAAGCGCATAACTTTGCCCTCAATATGATGGAAAAGCTCAACAGCAATGGCTTAGGTGAAGGGATCAGTATCGGGATTGCTGGTTATCAAGAAGGTCAGACACTTGAGCAGTATCTGAATAATGCCGAAATCGCCCTAAAACGGGCGAAGCAGAATAACGATCAAAATATCGGTCAGGCGTTTACTCGTCATCAATCGTAGATTCGGGCATGTTAACCGAATCGGGCAATTGGCTCTGAGTAATTTCAATAATGGCCGAACGGTTCATGGTGATTTTGTAGCGAATATACTGCGGGGCCTCGCGACCATCGCGCAGCACTAAAATCAAGTTGACTTGATAGCGCCGCTCAACCGATTCATGGCTGATTTTGCCTTCAACTTCCTTATAAATCTTCGCCTTACCCCGCTCTAAGTAGCGGGCAAAGGGCACTAAGCTAAAGTTCACTTGCTCTTGAATAGTGGAGTATCCCGCTTGGAACTCATGCTGATTCACCTTAGTGGCGATTTTATAGTGCAGGATTTCCGCATCGACCTTATTTTGGCTATGCCTGTGTTTTAGGATTTCGCTGACTTTATCGGGCAGATCTTGCTGACGCATAAACTCAAGCCATACCAACTGCTTAGCGATTACCGCCTGACTGGTGGTATCGCGCAAAATCCGGCTCCAGCGTGGCCTGCCCCGCTGAATAAAACGCCACATGGCATTACGCACGTCATCTTTAAAGATTTCCCTGAAGCCGTAAATCACCGCCAAAGTCAGCACTAGAGCAATGGTAAAGCCGCTAAAGGCGCCCTGCGCTTGAATAATCAACGCCGACACCACCAACATGACTAACGCCGTTGCCAGTCCCGTTGTGAACTTTTTAAGGCCAATTCCTAAGGGCTTTAACTCTTCTTTGAGCACCACACCTTGCTGGATTAAACGTCGTAACAACAACATCTTGTTTGAGATGCGGTTAGGATCTTGCTTAGTCTGCGCCGAGTTGTAGTTATGCTCATCCCGATAGGCGCACTCATTGCGACACAGTGTTAGCACCCGTTCTTGGATATCATTGAAATCGCTGGTCCGTGTTGCATGGGCGAGCACCTTTAGCAACTGCTGCTCGCAAAACCAAGACAGGTAGTTGTCGGCATTTTCAAAGTAGGATTTCCATTTAGGATCGCCTGGTTCGTTACGGCGAAACTTTTTCAGCAACTGACCAACTTGTTCGCGTAATTCGTCGAGAGCAAAATAGAAATGGGTCACATCTGTGATTTGATTGAGTTCTTTAACGTCGTTTTCGACTGCAACGGCAAACTGATAGGCGAACAAATTCAAGTACAATCTGAATTCTTCAATGGTGCGACGATTTAAACTGGCAAAGCGGCCCTGCACCAAAGGTAAATGCAAACCTTCTGAATAGTAAGAGCGACGGCCGACAATCGAGCTGTAGTAGTACTCTTCTTCATTGAGCGTGTGCGAGCCTATGCCCATTTCCTTTGGTAAAAAGAAATAGAGATCGAGCTGACGATTATCGCCCTTTTCCATCTGGTGGCTGAACTTAATCGACAGGGATTCTTCTTGCTTTACACGTATCTTAGACACAACACCCTTTTCATGAGCTCTCACAGAAACTCATCGCAGTAGACATAAATCAATGAGCACTAATCTTAACTGAAATAAACTCAAATTCACTGATTAAATTCGGCTATTTACGATACGGCATCCACAAATCGTATTGCTGGGTTGCAATAATACTATGGCATAATCTTTTGCATCATCCATCTCTAATACTTCGATACTGAAATGGTTCACCCCTGCATCGGCAAAATTTAAGCTGCTGATGCTATAGAGATATTTCATCTGTTCGGGCCAATTTTGTTGTTTTTGCGTTTGCGATTCAGTTTTCGTCTCCACCGCCACTCTATAGGTCATGCTATTGGCCTCAATGCTGTCGACTTTGCCACGCATTGAAATATGGCCCGCACTGGTGCCATCAAGATTAAAATAACGGTAGTGGATTTGCGCTTTGTCGGCGGCAATCCATACGTCCACAAGCTGATAAAATTTATTGTCTCTGTTGTTACTGCCAGCACTGGCGCTGAGATATGGATTGGCACTCGTGTGCCGATCAAATAATTCTGAGCTGCAACTTAACATCATGGTCCGGCTCGTTGCCAATTGTTTGTAAATCACTCCGCAAGCCGCAATCAAGGCCGACAAAATAACAATACTAATGGTCCACTTGAGCCATTTAGCCACAGATATTCACCTCATGCAGCCAAGCAGAGTCGATGAATGTTTTGGGGCGAGATAAATCACTGATACTAATATTGCGCAGCACTGACTGGCCGAGTTTTTCACCGAGAAAGGTCATATTAAGCACCTGTTTATCATGGGATAAAGACGCATAAACATCTGCCCAATCGCTTTTACCGCAGGCAATAAGTCCCGTGCTTAAGCGCTCGCCCATTTCAAACAGTAAGGTGTTACTCGCACTGGAGTCGGCATATAAGCTCAAGCGCACTTGCTGACCCGAGGCTAACGACAGTATCGACGTCATCAAGGCTTGAGTCGGTTTACTGTGGTCTGTGTGTTTCAGATAAAACACCGAAAACGCCAACATCACCCCAAATAACACTAAGGCACTCCACAAAGGCACAGTGTGCAGCCTGAGGTAATTGATGCCTCGATATTCGCTGCCGTTTGATGGTCGCAATAAATAGCCTTGGCCTTTAACGGTTTCGATCAAGCCCCCGTGCGAAGGGCCAAGAAAAGAGCGAAGCCTGGATATGGCGCGGGATAAAGAGGCATCAGTTAACGGCGGATCTTGTCCATCCCCCGTTTTCAGCATGTGCTTTGAAACTAACTGTCCTTGATGTGCGAGCAACAACGTGAGCACTTGTAGCTCGGCTCGAGAAAGATGCCAAGATTCATCGCGAGACAACTCAATCAGTATGCCTCGTTCTCGATCAAACCTGCAGCCTCCCAATTGCATACACATTAACTCAACTCCATAAAAACACAGAGTTAAGTCTATGCAAGACCACAAATGATTAATGTGATCTTGCTAACCCAAGCCAGCAAATAGTTAATTTTCGTGAGACAAGCCGCAAGCCTGTCTCGGTAAACGATAATCAAGCTAATGCAGTGTTAGAACATCGCGGCGTTTAACCACATGTGCACTAAAATACTCGCCACATAACCTAAAGCTATCACAGGCGTCCACCGTAGATGCGCCCCAAAGGTATAAATGCCACGAGCCTGTCCCATCAAGGCAACCCCTGCAGCACTCCCAATCGAAAGCAAACTACCGCCCACACCCGCTGTCAGGGTAACCAATAACCACTGCCCCAAAGCCATATCGGGATTCATGGTCAATACCGCAAACATCACCGGAATATTATCAATCACAGACGAGAGTATACCCACGGCGATGTTGGCATAAGTGACATCCCAATGCGAATACATAGCCTCAGACACTAAACTCAAATACCCCATAAAACCTAGGCCACCGACGCATAACACCACGCCATAAAAGAACAGTAGAGTATCCCACTCGGCGCGAGAAATGCGGCTAAACACATCAAATGGCACTACACTGCCAAGTTGCTGCAGGCGTAATTGGTCTTGTCTTAACTCCGCCTTTTCACGTTCGCGGGCAACGGAACGATTGAAGGTTTTACGCAGATAAAAACCAAAGAATTGTAGGAAGCCTAATCCCGTCATCATCCCCAATACGGGCGGCATACCTAAGAAAGAATGGGCACACACTGCCGTAGCGATTGTGAGTAAAAACAATGCAACAATTCGCTTAGCACCGGGCTTAGTATAAACATGCTCTTTTTCAGGCTCAGGCACGAAATGTGGGATGAACACACTCATAATGGCAGCGGGTAAGACAAAGTTTACTAAAGCAGGAATAAACAGATGGAAAAAATCGCTAAAGTGCACTAAGCCCTTTTGCCATACCATTAATGTCGTAATGTCACCAAAGGGGCTAAACGCGCCACCCGCGTTGGCCGCAACGACAATGTTGATGCAGGCAAGGGTAATAAACTTGCGTTGCCCTGCCCCGACCTTCATCACCACGGCGCACATCAACAAAGCCGTGGTTAAATTATCGGCCACAGGTGAAATAAAAAACGCCATAAAGCCTGTTAACCAAAACACGGTTCGCAGGCTAAAACCACGGCCCACCAGCCAGCCGCGAATAGCATCAAACAGATTACGTTCTTCCATGGCATTGATATAGGTCATCGCCACCAGCAAGAAGAGCAATAACTCGGCGTATTCGAGCAAGTTTTGCTTGAATGCCGCTTCCGACACTTCGGACATGCCGTTTTGCATATAGACAAAACCTATCATGCCCCAGATGATCCCTGCCGCAACGAGCACAGGTTTCGACTTGCGTAAATGTAATGTCTCCTCAGCCATCACAAGTACATAAGCCAGCACAAACACACAGACAGCGACATAACCCACACTCGCAGCGGTTAAATTAAGCCGTTCTGCCCCCTCCGTCATAGCCCATGCTGCAGGTGAGAATCCGCTCAATATTGCAACGCAGAATAGACTCCACAACGCCATTCCACTGTCTTTAAACAACCGCTGTAATTTCATTAAAGTTCATCTCTACGTAGGAAATTAGTCGAAAATTACCATAGCTTCGGCATAGTAAATGTTGATAAAACGCAACTTTCTATGCATTACCCTTTAACCAAAGGCATTTAAAAGATTAATTTTTGTATAACTACAGATGTTACTAATAAAGAAAAGCTTAACGTATACTCAACTTAGTCTAAAAGTAGCCAATAAAAAAGCACCTCGAAGGTGCTTTGTGTTTTAAATCAGTGTCACAGCATTAGAAAGCATATAACAAGGTCATATTGGTTTCGGTATCAGTGCTTTTCTTATCATCCAGCGGCTCGCTGTTGTAACGCACAATAATGGCAAACTTCATCGCCAATGCGCCAATAATATTTGCCGTTAATGAAGTTTCAGAACGGGCATCTAACTTGTCACCGTAATCGGCAACGAAACGCTGTTGGAATTTAGAAGTTTCAGTGATTTCAGTTTCAAAGTTAATCACGCCGTGGGCAACAACGCTGTCGTTGGTGTCATAACCTTCGATAAGCGCTTGCTCAGTATCCAGACGTTGATAGATATAACCCGGACCCACTTCGACATCTAAAAAGGTCTTGCTGGTGTCATACAGTCTATGGCCATAACCCGCTGCGCCAGATAGGGTATAGTCATAACCAGTAAACGGATCGACTTCATAACTGGCATTCGCAAACAGGTAGCTACTATCTGTCATCTTGTAGTTACCCTGTGCACCCGCTAAATAACGTTTCGCGGTGACAGAACCGGTATCTTCTTTGTATAAACCTTCTAGTAAGTACTGATTTTCCCAATCGCCTAGCTCATGCTTAAGATTTAAACGTCCCTTAAATGAGGAAGTTTCAGTGTTACCTGTAGTTAAGGTGGCACCTAACTCTGCTTCACCAGCGAACGTTCTGTCGCCTTTTACAAAATCGGCTCCAGCAGTTGCCATAAAAGGTGCAGTCATTAATAGTGCTGCGGTCAGTACTTTTTTCATGTTTAATCGTTCCTGTTCCGTTAAATCCAATCCCTATAAATATCTGTTCGTCCAAGCGAAGCTGAATAAGCACATATTAATATGGGTTAGTTTTTTCCCCTGAAAATCCGCGCAATATTAACATTTACGCTTAAAAAATGAAAACGACCGCTATTTCGTCCATAAAAAAACCCGCATCAGCGGGTTTTTGTCTTAGCGATAACGCTTACATGTTGATCTTAGGATCTAAGGCACCAGACTGGTACGCTTTGTACATTGCTTGTAAAGACAAAGGCTTAATCTTAGAGGCTTGACCCGCACAACCGAAAGCTTCGTAGCGAACAGTACAGATGTCTGCCATAGCTTCCATTGACGCTTTCAAGAATTTACGTGGGTCAAATTCACTTGGGTGTTCCGCTAAGAACTTACGTACCGCACCTGTTGATGCTAAACGTAAGTCAGTATCGATATTCACCTTACGCACACCGTGCTTGATACCTTCAACGATTTCTTCTAATGGCACGCCGTAGGTTTCTGGGATCTGACCACCATATTGGTTGATGATCTGTAACCATTCTTGTGGCACTGAAGATGAACCATGCATCACTAAGTGAGTATTAGGAATACGCGCATGGATTTCTTTGATGCGGTCGATTCGCAGTACATCACCCGTAGGTTTACGGCTGAACTTGTAAGCACCGTGGCTAGTACCGATAGCGATGGCAAGTGCATCAACATGGGTATCAGCAACGAAACGCGCCGCTTCATCAGGGGTTGTCAGCATTTGATCCATGCTTAATGTACCCACTGCACCAATACCGTCTTCTTCGCCTGCTTGGCCAGTTTCTAAACTGCCTAAACAGCCGATTTCGCCTTCAACTGACACGCCACACGCATGGGCAAATGCCACTGTGCGACGGGTGACATCGACGTTGTAGTCATACGATGCAGGGGTTTTGCCGTCAGCCATCAAAGAGCCATCCATCATCACAGATGACATGCCTAATTGGATTGAACGCTGACAGATATCAGGATCGGTACCGTGGTCTTGGTGAATACACACAGGAATATCTGGGTACTGCTCAAGAGCCGCTGCCATCAAATATTTTAAGAACTGTGGGCGAGCATATTTACGCGCGCCAGCAGAAGCTTGCACAATAACAGGGCTGTCTGTTGCTTCAGCGGCCTGCATGATGGCACGCATCTGCTCTAAGTTGTTAACGTTGAACGCAGGCACACCGTATCCATGTTCTGCCGCGTGGTCGAGTAGTTGTCGTAGGGAAATTAACGCCATTTTTTAACTCCAATAATAGGGTGACTGTCACATTCTGCAACGCTTGGTCACCGAGGTCACTATCGTTTGGATGGATTTTTATACCCGTATTCAGCTAGATATCTTAAACAAGCACCTAAAATAAGTACCTGAAATAAATATCTAAAATAAACACGGGCGGTTTTTTATAATTCTTTTATTTATTATCAAGCTTTGATGTTATCAGAGCTTATCGCGGCGTCTTATGCGCCGCGTATTTTAAAACTTAATAATTAAGCGCCGCGCTTTTCTAACATAGCCACAGCCGGTAATTCTTTACCTTCGAGGAACTCGAGGAAAGCGCCGCCGCCAGTCGAAATGTAAGACACTTTATCGGCAATACCGTACTTATCAACCGCAGCCAAAGTGTCACCACCGCCTGCGATAGAGAAAGCTTTTGAATCGGCAATCGCTTGAGCGATACGCTTAGTACCTTCACCAAATTGGTCGAATTCAAACACGCCAACAGGGCCGTTCCACACGATAGTGCCTGCAGATTCGATGATTTTGGCCAGTGCTTCAGCGCTATCTGGACCAATATCAAAAATCATTTCGCCATCAGCGACTTCGCTAACCGATTTTAAGGTTGCCGCAGCTGTTGGGCTAAACTCGCCTGCTACGACTACATCAGTCGGCACAGGAATATCGGCGCCGCGGCTTTTCGCATTAGCGACTAAACGTTTAGCTTCGTCGATCAAATCCGCTTCATACAGCGATTTACCGACATTGTAGCCCGCCGCCGCGATGAAAGTATTGGCAATACCGCCGCCAACCACTAACTGATCAACGATACCTGAAAGGCTTTCTAGCACGGTCAGCTTAGTCGACACTTTAGAGCCACCGACAATCGCCACCATAGGACGCGCAGGATTATCTAATGCCTTGCCTAAAGCATCTAATTCTTGCGCCAGTAAGGGGCCAGCACAGGCGATGGGGGCAAACATGCCCACGCCATGGGTCGATGCTTGGGCGCGATGTGCAGTACCAAAAGCGTCCATCACATAGACATCACACAACGCAGCCATTTTTTGCGACAGCGCTTCGTTGTTCTTACCTTCGCCCACGTTAAAACGCACGTTTTCGAATACCACGACTTCACCGACGGCAACGTCGACGCCGTCTAAATAATCCGTCGCTAAACGCACAGGGCACGACAAGGCTTTAGCCAAGTAGTCGACCACAGGTTGCATAGAATATTCGGGATTGTATTCACCTTCGGTCGGACGACCTAAGTGCGACATCACCATCACAGCGGCGCCTTTAGCAAGGGCCAACTCGATAGTTGGTAGAGAGGCGCGCAGACGTGCATCACTGGTGACGACGCCGTTGCTAACAGGCACATTGAGATCTTCGCGGATAAGCACACGCTTACCTTGTAGATCCAAATCTGACATATTGATAATTGCCATAGTAACGCTTCCTTTTATAATCAAAAAACAAACTGGTTTCACACATGGCCGGTATCAGTTTACTGCCGCTAGGCGCTCGACATCCCGTCGAATTGGCATACAACTGAGTGACCCACCGGTGAATAATCTACTTTTTATCAGCCTCGCTTGGCCGCGATCATCGCCAAACTCGTATCTAACATACGGTTGGCAAAACCCCACTCGTTATCGCACCACAACAGCAGCTTCACCAGCTGACCAGCGCTCACGCGGGTCTGGGTACCGTCGACAATACTGGAGCGCGGATCATGGTTGAAATCACATGAAACTAAGGGCTCATCAGTATAACCCAAAATGCCGTTAAATCGCCCATTGGCGGCCGATTCTAGCACCTGGTTCACAGTGGCAATATCGACGGTTTTCTCAAGCGTCACAGACAAATCGATCGCGGTCACGTTGATTGTGGGCACGCGCACCGAAATCGCCTCAAATTTATCTTTCATGTGCGGCAAAATCCGCTCAATCCCGCGGGCAAGTTTAGTGTCGACAGGGATAATCGATTGGCCAGCGGCGCGGGTACGACGCAAATCATCATGATAAGCATCAATCACTTGCTGATCGTTCATTGCAGAATGGATAGTGGTAATGGCACCGCTTTTAACGCCAAAATGGCGATCGAGCACGTCGATCACAGGCACGATACAGTTAGTCGTACAAGAAGCGTTGGACACCACTGTGTGTTCGGCGCGAAGTAAATCGTGGTTTACACCATAGACAATTGTGCCATCGACATCGGCTGAGGATGGATGGCTTATCAGCACTTGTTTAGCGCCAGCATGAATATGGGCTTCGCAGCTTTGACGATCGAGCAATACGCCAGTGGCTTCATAGACAATGTCTATGTCCATCTCGTGCCAAGGGAGTTTTGTGGGATCGGGCTCGTGGAGAATTTTTATCGCATCGTCGCCAATCAGCATATGATCATCAACAAGTTTCACTTTGTGCGCAAACCGACCGTGGGTGGTGTCGTACTGGGTCAGATGAATAATGGCTTCAGGTTTAGCTAATTCATTAATCGCGACAATCTGCATTTGCTGCCGTTTTCCCGACTCATATAAAGCACGGAGAATAGAGCGGCCGATACGGCCATAACCATTGATAGCGACTCGGATCATTGAGGTCTCAATTTCCTCTAAATACAAAAACGGCCTGCAAACGATTGCAGGCCGCATTATACAGATTAACACTTAAAAAGTTTAACCTTTTGTATTGAATCTAATCTCTTGAGCGATTAGCCCAATGATTTTGCAGCATTCAGCACATTTTCAACGGTGAAACCGAAGTGATTGAGCAGCACGTTACCTGGCGCTGACTCACCAAAAGTGGTCATGCCAACAACTGTGCCTTCAAAACCGACGTACTTGTACCAGAAATCGGTATGTGCCGCTTCGATAGCCACACGTTTAGTCACAGCGCGTGGTAATACCGATTCTTTATAAGCGGCATCTTGCTTATCGAACTCAGTTGTCGATGGCATAGAAACTACGCGAACTTGTTTACCTTGCTCAGTCAGTGCAGCGGCGGCATCCATTGCCAATTGTACTTCGCTACCGGTTGCGATCAGGATCAGCTCTGGTGTACCCGCACAGTCTTGCAGTACATAAGCGCCTTTTGCCACGTTGGCTAATTGCTCAGCGGTACGTGCTTGGGCTTTCAGGTTTTGACGGCTGAAGATCAGTGACGTTGGCGCATTGCGACGTTCAATCGCAGCTTTCCAAGAAACTGCCGTTTCTGCCGCATCACATGGACGCCATACGGCCATATTTGGCGTCATACGCAGGTTAGCTAATTGCTCAACTGGTTGATGCGTTGGGCCATCTTCACCTTGACCGATAGAGTCATGGGTATAAACGAAGATGTTTTGAATACCCATCAGCGCCGACATACGGACTGCGTTACGCGCGTATTCCATGAACATCATGAAAGTTGCGCCGTAGTTGATGAAACCACCATGCAGCGAAGCACCGTTCATAATGCCGCTCATGCCGAATTCACGCACGCCGTAGTAAATGTAGTTACCAGCTGGATCGTCTTGAATACCTTTAGAACCTGACCACAGTGTTAAGTTAGAACCTGCTAAGTCAGCAGAGCCGCCTAACAGTTCAGGTAACATAGCACCGAAAGCACCGATGGCATTTTGTGAGGCTTTACGGCTCGCAATCCCTTCGGCTTTGTCCTGTGATGCTTGAATAAATGCCTGCGCTTTTTCTTCGAAATCAGCAGGTAATTCACCTTTCAGTACACGGCGCTCGTATTCAGCAGCCAGTTCTGGGTGAGCTGCGCTATAAGCCGCAAACTTCTCGTTCCACGCCGCTTCACGGGCAGCACCAGCTTCTTTGGCATCCCAACCCGCATAAACGTCAGCAGGGATTTCAAATGGCGCATGTGGCCAGCCAAGGAATTCACGGGCTGCTGCGATTTCCGCATCGCCTAATGGCGCGCCGTGGCAATCGTGGCTGCCAGATTTGTTGGGTGAACCAAAACCGATAATGGTTTTGCAGCAAATCATGGTTGGTTTATCGGTAACCGCTTTCGCCGCTTCGATAGCAGCACGGATTGCCGCGCTATCGTGACCGTCAACACCGGCAATCACATGCCAGCCGTAAGCTTCAAAACGCTTTGGCGTATCATCGGTGAACCAGCCTTCAACATGGCCATCGATAGAAATACCGTTGTCATCCCAAAATGCGACCAGTTTGCCTAGACCTAAAGTACCGGCTAATGAACAGGCTTCGTGGGAAATACCTTCCATCAAACAGCCGTCGCCGACGAAGCAGTAAGTGTAGTGATCAACGATATCGTGACCATCACGGTTAAACTGTGCCGCTAAGGTTTTTTCAGCAATCGCCATACCGACAGCATTGCTGATGCCCGCGCCGAGTGGACCCGTTGTGGTTTCAACACCTGGGGTGTAACCGTATTCTGGGTGACCCGGGGTTTTTGAATGCAATTGACGGAACTGTTTCAGTTCTTCGATTGGTAATTCATAACCTGTCAGGTGAAGTAAAGAGTAGATCAGCATTGAACCGTGACCATTAGAAAGGACGAAACGGTCTCTATCTACCCATTTAGGATTGGTCGGGTTGTGCTTAAGGAAATCATTCCACAGCACTTCAGCAATATCTGCCATACCCATTGGGGCGCCGGGATGGCCTGAATTTGCTTTTTGAACTGCATCCATACTTAACGCACGGATTGCGTTTGCGAGTACTTTACGGGAAGACATGCTCTCTCCTGCTTGTTTGTGGGGTCTAGCGGGCAATTTGGATGGATATTTTCCCCTACATGCCAGTGTGACGCAAACTAAAATTATCATTCACTCAGCAAAAGATGGCCGAATCGTAAACTCGCAGAAACAAGCTAGTCACTTTACTGGCATTTACTTGAGTGGGCATCGCAAGGATCACTTGTAATGGAGAAATAAATTTCTCAAAAATCGAGCAAACTTAATGCTATGAAATATAAGAAAAATAACCTATTTAAGACTGAGCGCTGTCGTTTTCAGGTCACAATCTGAGAGGATTTTTTCTCACTGGGGGTGATCGGCAATCAGATTTAAACTAAAATAGCCGTCTAGATGTAGATGCTTCTACACGTTTGAATGCTAACGACGAGATTTTCCTACTATGGCAAAGCACTTGTTTACTTCTGAGTCGGTCTCAGAAGGTCATCCCGATAAGATTGCAGATCAGATTTCTGATGCTGTGCTAGATGCAATTCTGGCTCAAGATCCAAAAGCACGCGTGGCGTGTGAAACTTATGTCAAAACTGGCATGGTATTAGTCGGTGGCGAAGTCACGACTTCTGCTTGGGTTGATATTGAAGAAATCACCCGTAAAACGGTGCGTGAAATTGGTTATACCCACTCAGATATGGGTTTTGATGCAGACTCGTGCGCGGTATTAAACGCCATTGGTAAGCAATCACCTGATATCAATCAAGGTGTAGACCGTGCCGACCCTGCAGAGCAAGGTGCAGGCGACCAAGGGTTAATGTTTGGCTATGCCAACAACGAAACCGACGTCCTCATGCCAGCGCCTATCACTTATGCCCACGCATTAGTGAAGCGTCAGTCTGAAGTGCGTAAAAACGGTACCCTGCCATGGCTGCGCCCAGATGCAAAAAGCCAAGTCACGTTTGCCTATGATGATGGCAAAATTGTTGGTATTGATGCTGTCGTATTGTCAACTCAGCACAGAGATGACGTATCACAAGCCGACTTAATTGAAGGCGTGATGGAAACCATCATCAAGCCAGTATTACCAGCTCAATGGCTAAACAAAGACACTAAGTTCTTTATCAACCCAACTGGCCGTTTTGTTATCGGTGGCCCAGTAGGCGATTGCGGCTTAACTGGTCGTAAGATTATCGTTGACACCTACGGCGGCATGGCCCGTCATGGTGGTGGCGCATTCTCTGGTAAAGATCCATCAAAAGTTGACCGTAGCGCGGCATACGCTGCCCGTTATGTGGCAAAAAACATCGTTGCAGCAGGTCTTGCTGATCGCTGTGAAATCCAAGTGTCTTACGCTATTGGTGTAGCAGAGCCGACTTCTATCAGCATCGAGACCTTCGGTACGGGTAAAGTGTCTGAAGATTTGCTGATCAAGTTAGTACGTCAACACTTCGAACTGCGTCCATACGGTTTAACGGCCATGCTCGATTTAGCACGTCCGATTTATCAAGCGACTGCCGCTTATGGCCACTTTGGTCGTAACGAATTCCCTTGGGAAGCAACTGACAAAGCTGAAGCACTGCGCGCTGACGCGGGTCTATAATCGGTTTCGATTAAAACCCGTTAAGATTGCAAAATATAAAAACCGCTATCCAGCGGTTTTTTTATGCCTGAAATTTGGGTTTCCCAAAGCAAGATAATGGTATCGCCGGTGGTGCTGCATTCATTGTCATTGTTTCCCCTGTGACTCACGCCCGTTCGTTTAACAAAAAGCGTCCCAGAGGCTCGACGGCGACATCTGCTGTATAGGACATACTAATGTCGCGATCACATGGATGTGAATAAGCGACCATGTCGCCAACGGTCACTGTTGCAACAATACCAATCTCAGCCAACCTTTTCGCTGATAGCTTAGCTAAAAAGCTATTGCCCCAAAGTGAGCTAGATAAGATCTAAGTGAGTGGTCAATTTGAGTTAGCCACTACAGTTATCTGTTATCTGACTATATGCAGTGATTTATATAGATTGAATGTGTAAATTAATTTACTTTTTACATTTCAAAATAATTGGTATACATTATAAATCCATAAAATATAGATAGTTATACATATCAAGGAAGATAAATGTTGAAAGGACTTAAACAATCACGCACTACGCTTGCCATAACTTTACTAGCACTTTTGAGCAGTGCTTCAGTTATTGCAAACACTGAGAGTTGTCACGTCAGAATTACTGGAACGGTGCCAGAAGGGATACCATTAGATAATTTATTTGTGTCAGCCTCCTATGAACACCAATTTCCTATCACAACCCGAACTTTTTCTGTGTGTGCAAGTAAGCAAGAGTTGAATGTTAACGGCACTTTTATCCCTAACAGTCGACTTTCATTAAGCTATAAAGTCGATGGCATCCCTAAAGGGGTATTTGATGCGTCTTTATTTGTTCAAACAAAAGAAGTCGAACTAAGTGATATATCTAGCATGGCGATGACAGCGTGCGATCGCAGGTGTAACTATTATCAATACCAAAAAATGTTGTCATCAGAGTTAGTCGCTAACGCTGTAATAGAACATGCTGCTGCTTTTGCCAAAATTTCCGATGATGATATTGAAGCTAAAATAGCAATAAATTCGGCAACTCAGTCAGGATTAGATAAAGCTTTCAAAGGCGAAAGACCAATCCAATCAATTATAGCAAAAGAGAATTCTTCTGACACGCCCGACCCTTATAGCGGTTCAAGTTATGGGTTGCTAAAACCCGAAAATACTAAAATGGGTCAATTTAAAGATAGGTTTGCCACAGGCGTTAAAGAAGCAAAATTTGAGGAACTCAAATTGAGAAATCTTGCAGAAAAGTATAAAAGTGAGTTCGCACCATTTCTTCAGGGAGGTTTCAAAAGTTGGGCAGAACAAGTTAATGCAGTCGATCAGTTCGTCGATATTCTCAATAAATCTGGCTCTGAAACTGAGCTAAAAATGGCATTACTGTTAAAGAAAACCGTAGTAGATACTGAGCAATATTATCAAGATTATGTTTCTAACAAAGGTGACACGCCTTTTGAGGACTTGAATCATGCTAAGCAATCATTTGACCTACTACTCGCTAATTGGACAATTTCAGCCTATTTGAATTACAAGGATGAACAAGTATTCTCTGCGTTATTTTCTGAACGTTTTAAGCGTGAAGATGTGCCGAACATAAGCCGAGAATCTGACAAAGCGTTGAGCCAATTAATATTTATGCCTGGCTATTTTGCGATAATGAATATCGAAAAAGGCTATGAGAATATCCAGCGTAACTACTACGGTTTATTAAATGATTCTGCTACAGAATATCATTTTAAAGATGAGTTACATTCAGTGAGCTTTATATACGAAGAGGGAGCATGGCGCCTTGACCATGTATCACAAATTCCAATGAATCATTATGAGACACTTTAAGTATTGCAGCGAAGAAATTGTCATATTTTTTCTCTAAGATAAATTAAACTCCTGCTAATTTCGTTGTTAAAATATTGGGTAATGACAAATTAGCAGGAATCTTTAAAATCTAAAAATTGAAGACAATGTTGCTTAGTATTAACGTAAGTGCTGACTGACAAATTATAAACGCGCATATTCAAGAAATACATCCACAGGCTCCTGCTTATTATTGCTAATGAATCAGGCGCATTATCTTATAAATTACTCAAAACTTACCTAATCAAAACTTTTGAGCTTAGGCCTCCGTTCTAACTCGTTTATGTCCAACATTGAGTTTACTGATAGTTGCTATATGATTTGAAAGCAAATAAATATTTTTAAGGAAGAAATTTAAGTGAAATTTGAAGTTATTCATGAAGAAAATAACGCGATTGTGGATGCGCTGGTAGACGTTTAATGCTGGGCTATTAGGGCCTGAGAAATCAGTGCCTTTGACTGTCATAGCACGTGATGAAAATGGCAAGTTGATTGGGGGTGTGGATGGACGGACTATCTATAAAAACTTCTTAATCAATGTTGTCTGGGTTGATGACCAAACCAGAGGCACTGGGCTTGGGCATAAACTGATGGCGCTTGCCGAAGCGGAGGCGAAGCAACGGGGATGCCTGGTAGCCCAAGTGGATACCTTATCGATTCAAGCCCCTGTGTTTTATGAGAAACAAGGGTTTGAGATCATAGGCACAGTCACCACTCCCCCTCAGCGCATCTTTCTGATGAAGAAATATTAATCAGCCTGAATTAACGCACTCAGCAATGGTCGAAATGGGCGTTTTGCATGCACAGTAGACCAATCTGCTCTTGGGATAAAATGGCGCACTCCAGCGCCTTTTTTGTATTCGCGCGGCTGACTTGCGCATCGCTCAGTTGCGTTATCGTCGCAGAATAGGCATTGGTTCGGCCACAATCGAGCCAAATATTCCCCACTTGTACCCAATAATGCTGCGCTTGCCCTGAGTCTAAGACAAACTCGACTTCAAATCCCCTCGCCTCACATTCATGGTGGGAGCATTCAGATAAGACCAATCTCAAGTTGTCCCAAGCCGATAAATTGACTTCGGCATAGGCCGTTAATAGTGACTCAACAAATTGTACATTCATGTATTTATCTCCGTTATTTAACCTGAACTCGGGTTATTTACACAGTAGAGATTAAATCCTTAATTTCTATCATCGAACAACTAAGCTTGGGTCTTTGCCGCCATTAAATAATAATCCCGTGCTGAGACAGTGAAAAAATCCACTACCTGCATGTGCGCTTTTCCCGAGTGGGCGGCAAAGGAACGTTCATTATCTTCGGCAATAAAGGTCAACATATAGCTAAAATGCGGAGCAACTTGGCGACGAATTTCACTGACTAACGCCTCGAAAACCCCTTGTCCACGGTAGGTTTGCTGCACCCAAATCGGCCCGTATTGGCAAGAGTTGGCCTTAGTTAATTTTGGCCCATCCCAATCGAGTTGCCCCAAACGATTCAACAAAGTGCGATAAATGGGCCAATGTTCGAAGAATCCCCACCGGCCAGCAATCACATAACCGACGATCTGCTGCTCAACCTGCGCCACTACGACCCAATGATGCTGCACTAATTCGCTCAATTCACTGTGGGAAAAAGCTTGCCCTTGCAGTCCCATATTGGCGGAAGCTAATTCGTCATTGAGATGTTTTTTCTCTAGCATCGCTAATAAATCAACATCTTGGGGTAAGGCTAATCTAATCTTCACAGTGTTCTCACGGCATCATCTTGGCTTTAGGCCCAATTTAAGGCCGTCAGTATACTCGGTTGGATTAATAGACACAGCTAGAACAAGGTATTATTTAGTGCCTTGATTTGCTAAATCCCCTTTTATTTCCCAAACTTAATGAATATTTAGCCCTAGTTAGGCGTTTGTATGTTGCCCGAAACCATTAATCCCAACTTGAGTTTACTTGATAGCGACAATCAACAAGTGAATCTCACTCGCTGGATGCACCAATGTGAGCTAATCAACAGCTATTACAACGCTAACACGGTTTTTATATTCCAAAAGACCAGCGCAGGATTTGAGATCATTGTCAGCGCAATCACTGAAACACCACAATTTACCGCAGGTACTTTGTACCCCGCAGAACTCGAACTTTTTCAACAGATACAAAACAGCCAACCCGACGGTTTATATCAAAACCTTGGCAGCTTTATGTTGGATGATTTACCACGGGATTTTGATGGCATTCAGCACATTCTCTCGCGCCCAATCGCTTGGCCCGATGGCAGCCAATTTGGCGCCCTGTGCGTACTCAACCCACATATGGCAGAGCCGCTAGCCAATGCCGCTATGCTCGAACCGTTTCAGATATTGCTGCAACAGGAATTATCTCTGCTGTGCCAGAACCATCGCATTGAATCCCTTTCGATGCGCGACCAAGAAACCGGCATGCTCAATCATTATGGTTTTTTGATGATGGCGCCAAGACAGCTCAATTTAGGCCGCCGCTTTGGTGCCCATGCAGGCATCATCTTCTTTGAATTACTGAGCCCAGATAACACGCCTATCCCCCTCGAAGATAATCACCACAGGCTGTTAGGCAAGTTGATCCAAGATACGATACGGACCGCCGACGTAGCCGCACACTACAACACCACTCAATTTGTGGTACTGGCCTTTGTGGATGGTGAACGGGATATTCAACATATTATGAAGCGGGTTGAAAAACTGCTTGAACTGCAAAATCATCTACTTAGACTCGATGCGAGCTACAGTTTTTTCACCCCCGAATCCAGCGCCAAACTCGCGCCCATGATGGAACTCGCGCGGGGCAAACTCGATTCAATGCAACCACCAAAGCCTGAGGTTGAAGACACGCCAGTTAAGCCCGCCATAGACTCAAGCTTATACGATAATCCCGCCGCAGATTCGGCGGCGCTTTAAGTTAATGAAGCAGTGATTTAACGAAGCGATAGGTTAACCGAGCTTTGATTTAACGAAGTGGCGAGTTAACGAAGTTTTGGTCTAATCAGGCAGCAAGAAATCATTTAGATTGCTCATCCTGACGCTTCGCCCACTGGATAAACAGCACCACGGGATAGGGTGACATCAGGACCAATCCTAAGCCAATCAGGCTTGAGATCAGTAACATGCCGCTTATCTCTAGACTCCATTGAGTCAACATATAGAACCCAAGTCCACAAACTAGCATCAATACGCCTAACCAATGTAAAAACTTCAACAAATTCATAGTACTTTTAAATGAGCCCGACATATAAACCTCTTTAGATCTTTGATAAAACTTGTCACACTATGGCCATAACCATGGAAAAAGGAACCGTAACGATGTTAAAACAAACATTCATCTTAGGTGCTCTACTGTTGGGACTCACCGCCTGCCAAAGTACCGATGTCGCCCAAAATGAGACCATTCCATTAGAGGGCAGCTGGCACATTGAGATGGTTCAAGGCCAACCGACTATCGATTACAGCCCAGCGCAAATCACCTTTGAGGCCAAAGGCAAATTACACGGCAACAACAGCTGTAATAACTTTTTCGGTCAATATACTCAGCAAGGCCAAGAGCTTAAGCTATCACCTGCTGGTAGCACAATGAAAGCCTGTGTCGATGCGCTAATGCAGCAAGAGCACAAAGTCATGCAAGCAATGCCATTAGTGGCCAAAGCTAAGTTAGTGCAAGGTCGCCTGACGCTACTTAACAGCGACGGCAAGCCAGTGCTAGTCTTGAGTCAATTGAAGTAAGCCCTGTGAAGTAAGCGAACTGAAGTAAACTCAACGAGATAAGCTTCAGCAAAGTACAATTGACTCGCATAAAAAAACCGCCATTGGCGGTTTTTTCGTTCACAACCAGCAACCGAAGACGACTAGACTTTAGCGCTTTGCTCAGCCGCGGTTTCGAGGGCGATATTCTGCTCGGCTAGCACGGCACTTTGCACCATATCGGCATTGTAGTGCTCCATATCCAATTCATCCTCAGATTTAGCAATCACAGTTGTCGCCACTAAGTCACCGGATACGTTAACTACCGTGCGTGCCATATCCAAAATCCGGTCAATCCCAGCAATTAACGCCACGCCCTCCAAGGGTAAACCGACTGTCGATAATACTAACGTCAACATCACCAAACCCGCGCCTGGTACGCCCGCCGTACCAATTGAGGCTAAGGTCGCCGTTAAAATGATGGTGAGGTAATCTACCCAAGTTAAGTCAATACCAAAAGCTTGGGCGACAAAAAGAGCCGTCACACCTTGATATAAAGCGGTGCCATCCATGTTAATGGTTGTACCCAGCGGCAATACAAAACTGGAAATTTTCTTGTTAACACCTAAGTATTCGCTGGCGCATTTCATGCTCGCAGGTAAGGTACCTGCTGAACTAGAGGTAGTAAATGCCACAGCCATTGCATTACTGATCCCCTTGAAAAAATGTAAAGGATTCAGCTTAGAAAACATACTCAAAACAATACTGTAGAAGCCTAATACGTGAATAATGCAGCCAACGTAGACGGCAACAATAACCTTAAGCAGAGGGAGTAACATTTCAATCCCGTATGCTCCCGCCACCCAAGCCATCAATCCAAATACACCATAGGGCGCCAGCTTCATCACCATATCGGTTAACTTGTACATGGCTTCAGCAAGACTCTCGAACACTTTAATCGCTGGTTTTCCATGGTCACCGATCAACACTAAGGCAATCCCTAAGGCAACCGCAAAAACGATAACTTGCAAGATCTGACCGTTAGCTAACGCCGCGATAGGGTTGGTTGGGACTATATCAATCAGAGTCTGCATTACCGAAGGCACTTCCTTCGCTACATCAGAAACACCTGAGGGTAAGGGTAAATCAAGACCCGCACCTGGCTGGATAACATATCCAACGGCCAATCCAATACTGATAGCAATTGCCGTAGTACAAAGATAGAAAGTAAAGGACTTAAAACCAATTCGGCCCATCTTGGCAGTGTCTTCCATCGAAGTCACACCCACGATCAGTGAACAAAACACTAACGGCACAATCAACATCTTAATAATATTGACGAATAAGGTTCCAATCGGTTTTAACACCGTCGCTTGCTCACCTAATACTACGCCAACCGTAATTCCGAGCACCATACCAACTAGAATTTGTAGCCACAGAGGCACTGACATCCAGTAGGACCATGTACGGCCTAACATTGATGACGTTTGTTTTGACATGTTAATAACCTTGAATTTGAAATGAAGAACGGGCGAATGCCTATCCTTGGCTGGCACTAATTTATTCCCCAAATTAGCTGAGCGCAGAGTCTAGCATAACGGGCAAAAATCTAAGGATGATCTGTATCACGTTGATGCCAACCGCCGTAAAACCAGCCAAATATGCCAACGACATCAACCATCGCGACTGCATACTTAACCTTTATATTAAGCATCAAAATAGACTGTCACCATAACAGGTGCAATTTGCTGACGATAAAGCGCTGCTGGCGGTTGCTCACGTTCAATCAAATAACTCCAGTAATCGTCATCAAAACCACTGAAAATAAAGTCAGACTTACCCTTAGCTTTCAGGATCAACCACCACCAAACTAATCCCCATAAACCAAAGCTCAATAAAGTGAATACAAAGTGTAAACGATGATTTATTTTCTCATCAGCACCAAGCTCAAAGGCAGGTAAAACCTTAAGCTTATAGCGGCGTGTCGACTTAACGAATCCCATCATTAGCTCACTTAGTTCAAAAAGGGTACTAGAGATAAGCCTAGCAGATAAGACTTTAGTCGTACTAAAATCCGCAACAACAAATAATATCAGTACCAGACCTGCCACTGCCGAACTCGTTATCCCACAATGTTCCATGCTAAAGTGAGCCACAAAATGGTTGTTCACTAAACAAGAGCGGTATTACTCAATAACCGCCTAGGAGTTGTTGTATGTTGATCCGTAAAGCTAAAGCTCAGGACCTCAGTGCCTTAGTCCAATTTAATCAGGCGATGGCCCAAGAAACTGAAGGCTTAGCCTTAGATGAAGCAACACTGACCCGCGGCGTAGGCACGCTACTTGAAAGTCCGCAAAAAGGCTTTTACCTTGTCGCCGAACTTGAAGGTGAGATAGTCGGCTCGCTGATGGTGACATTTGAATGGAGCGATTGGCGCGCCAAGGATTATTACTGGATCCAGAGTGTGTATATTCGCCCGCAAAATCGTCGCCAAGGCATTTATGGCAAGCTCTACAGTGAAGTCAAACAACTGGCCGAAGCCAATGGTGGCGCCGCCAGCTTCCGTTTATATGTCGAGCAAGAAAACCTTGCTGCCCAGCAGACCTATCAAGCATTAGGGATGAAGCAGAGTTACTACTTAATGTACGAAGAAAAATAATCCCTTCAATAGTTTATTCACAATAAAAAAGGATCGGGCCAATGGCACGATCCTTTTTTGTGGGTCACGATTCAGAGTAAAAGCCTAACGTTAACTCCTCGTTAAGCTTCACTGCACTGGCAAAACTTAACGGAAGAAACCAAACAGAATCGCCGTCATCGCCAATAAGCCGGCAATGATCACTAAGATATTGCTGATACGGCCACGATAGGCTTTTAACGCTGGCACTTTGTATACAGCGTACATAGGCATCAAGTACAGGATAGCCGCGATAATTGGGCCACCTAATGCTTCAATCATGCCTAAGATACTTGGGTTGATCACAGCTACTGCCCAGATAGTGACAAACATAAAACCTAGGATGAACTTGTCGATCTTAGTATCAGTCACTGATTTGCCGCTTGAACGTAACTGCTTAACAATCACCCCTTTCATGCCTTCTGTCGCGCCCATGTAATGGCCGAAGAAAGAGGACACAATCGCGATAAAGGCGATAAACGGACCAAAGTAGCTTACAAAACCACTTGAATGCACGTTGGCGAGGTAAGACAAAATCGGTAAGTTCTGCGCTTTCGCTTCTGCCAATTGGGCTGGTGATAACGACAGCACACAAGAGAACACAAACAACATCACAAAGCCCACTAACATCATCGAAGTGTTACGTAAAATCACGTCGGCTTTACGAGAAGCATTGGCGCCATGATCACGTTTTAGTGACACAGAGAACTGTGAAATCGCAGGAGAATGGTTAAAGGCGAACACGAGCACAGGAATCGTTAACCACACTGTGCCTAAAAATGCACCCGCTTCTGGCACAACTTGTAAGGCATCCATTTTCCACTCAGGGATCAGGTAGATAGACATAAAGGCCAAAATACCCACCAGCGGATACACCAGTAATTGTGTCACTTTCAGCATGAACTTTTCACCAGCAACCATCACAGCCATCATACCAAGGATCAATACACCCGATAAAATGAAGCGTGGTGGCGAGGCCATACCTAATTGGTTGACGATAAAGCTATCAACAGTGTTAGTAATACCCACACCGTAAATTAATACAATCGGATAGATAGCAAAGAAATACAGTACGGTAATGGCCTTACCTGCGCCAACACCAAAATGTTCTTCTACGACTTGGGTAATGTCGCTACCGGGAATGCTTGATGAACAAACAAAACGAGATAAACCGCGGTGGGCAAGATAGGTCATAGGACCGATAATTGCAGCCATTAATACCAAAGGCCAAAAGCCGCCCATGCCCGCATTGATGGGTAAAAATAAAATTCCAGCGCCTACGGCAGTGCCGAATAAACTCAACATCCAAGTCGTATCTTGGCGAGTCCAAGGTAAGTGTTTCGTTGAATCTAAACTCTGTGTGCTTTGAGGTGTTCCAAGAACACTGGTCGCATCTTTTTGCATATAAAAGTTACCTTACGGTGTGACTAGCATAATAAATTCGCGCTAAGGATAACCAAAAAAAGCCCATAAAAGTTGATCTGACACGGCTTTATGTAAGGGAATTTCATAATAAACTGATATTGAGACCTAGATCGCTGATTTGACGTAATAAATTTTCAATACAGCAGCAAAAAACACACATAAAAAACCGCTTAACGACACAATATTTTCACCTCAAACCAAAGCCAGTGACATAGCATAAGCGCCGAGAAAAACACCAATTCGGAGATGGATCACAAAAATCAGCAAAACATGATCCAGTACCTCATATCGATAACTAGAGTCGATCAAGATCACATCCGCTAATGTTAAATTTTTACAAGTCGCTATCAGTTGTAAACGCGTATAAAAAACGGCTCACTGCGGAACCAACGCCGGAGTGAGCCGTTAACGATTAACGCAAAATCAGACTTAAGGTTTCTGTAACGTGAGCTCAGTGGTCGACACCACGGCTGGCGCTATATCGGCCTCTTTGAACAACAACGGACGGAAACTTTTCTCGCTTGAGTACAAGATACTTTGATCGGCAAACGCTGGCGTTAGGATATTACTCGACTCAGAGTAAGTTAAAATTCCCCGCGCCACAGGCCCTTCGTCGGTAAAGTTCACCGCCATCATCCAGCTCGACCCATAACGCACTTGGTATCCCTTCGCCGTTAAGCCAGAACTCATCGCCTTGCCTGTAACCACGTCCATCACAGCTGCGTACTTGTGCTGCGGGATCAAAGTGTCGTCACCCGACAGACTGGTCGAGAACACGTTGAATCCACCCTCGGCATTGTGGCTACCCGGCCAAGGTAAACGCGACCCGCTTGGCGTACCATCCGGCAGCGATTTCTCCACAAATTGTACCTCACCCAATGGCGCATCTAAGGCAAACCCCGCCGCCTCAAGATTCAGTGCGCTGTGGGCTAAGGCCACTAAGGCGCTGCCATCTGTGGTCAAGCTTTTAGGTGTGGTTGCCGCATTGGCAGGATCGAATCCTTGGGTCAACATGGTCGTTTGGCTGAATTGGTGGGCAAACTCACGCAGTAAAGCACCGCCTTTGCTGTCGTTATCTTGCTTACCGTTCCACGCCTTTAATGCCGCGCACGCCGAAGTGACATCCTTAGATAAACTCGCCGACACCACAACAGGCGTGCTGCCTTGGGCATCACACTGGGCAATCAAATCAGGCAGCACTAACTCAGCAAGATAACTGCGATTAGACAACACCGCCGCTTCGAGTTCTTCCAAGCTAAACTTGCCATCTGCCCCCGCCGCATCTTGCATTAAGCTCAAGCCCATGCGTGTTCGCAGCGACAACTGCCCCGCTTCTGGCCCATACATGGGCGAGAAATAAGTCAGCGGTTCATTCAAGTTAGTCGACCAAAATGAGTCATTGGAGTTTTGCACAAAGTCAGTACGCTCAAGCTTTGGCGCGCGGGCATAGGGTGTTGGGCCATCGAAACTAAACAGCGATGTGTTGCCGGGTAAAATCGTAAATCCGGCCTGCGCTTTAGCCGCTTTAATGTCTGGCGAGGTTTTTAACAACACCACTGCCGATTCAGACAATCCAGGGACTGTCGAGTCGTCGATGTAGAAAGCATTGCCCTCTTTATCGGCGTACATAGTGTTATTGAAGATAACGCCGTCGTAATCCTTGAAGGCCTGTTGGAACTCTTCTTTATTGGTCGCCATGTCCATCGCTAACCAATGGTCAACGGGGTCCATATTGCCCATGTTGGCGTCTTGGATCATAAAGGCGCTGCCATCATCCCAACCAAAAGGCGCTAAAGCAGGTGGCGCTTCAACCATAGGGCCTTTTGCCGTGGTGTAAATATCCTTCTCGGCCACTAACATGCCGGCAGGACCAGCATTCACCAGAATCGATACTGTCTCTTTGGTGATTGGCATTGGTTTGCCATCGAACAGATATTGCATCCGATCGCCCGAGACTAACTCTAAGTTATACATCACAAAATGTTCGGCGGTTGAGAAGGTATGAGTCCACGCTAAATCTTTGTTGAAGCCGATATTAATCGGCCCAGGCATACCCACAAGCGAGCCGCCCATCATGTCTAAATGCCCAGGGATCGTAATATGGGACTGCCAAAAACGCAGATTACCCGTATGCGGAAAATGCGGATTGCCGAGCACCATGCCTTTCCCGTTCTCGGTTTTATCTTTACCTAAACCCCAACCGTTAGAGCCTAATCCTCGGGGATTGGTCTCTGGCGTGGTGATGTGGGCTGCGCGGGCAATCAACTTAGACTGCATATCGGCCACAAATGCGGTTTGGTCTTGGCTGGGCGCAGGCCCTACGATACGCGGCATATATTCCTGCGCATCCCCAGGGTTAGCGTAAAAAATCAAATCGAGAAAGTTAGCGGCGCCCGGTAACAAAGCGATTGAAAACAAATAAGTCACCACATCCTCTGGCGCTATAGGTTTGACCCAAGGCTGACCGCCACAGAAAGGTTCTGCCGTTTGTTTACCCGCTTCAACATCGGCCAGATATTGGTTATAACCAGAGGTAAAACCTTGGATAAGTGCCCGAGAGTTTTCACTAAACTGTGGCCATTTTTCTTCGGCTTGCGCTCTAATCTTTAACGCTTTGTAGGCAAAATCTGAGATAAGGTTACCGTTATCTTCCGCTGTGGGTTGGCCCGTAGTGAAGTCAATCGACGCATGGGGGCCAAAGTACATGGAACGCTGCGAGTTAGCCTTAATAAAGCCATCGGCTAACACGCATAAATTATCCTGCGCCTGCGCATAACCGCTACCAAACCCTAAACTTTCTAAGTTATCGGCTTGGATATGCGGCACGCCGTAGGTGGTGCGGCGGATATTGGCTTTGAGTAAACCGTTGGGGGCAAAAGCTTGCAGTTGAGTTTCGGGTTCGGTGGGCGTAGTGCTATCTTCGCTATCGTTACAGCCAGCGAGTATTACACCGCAGGCCATCCCCATAGCGATCACGAGTTTGTTGAATTTCATTATTATTATCTCTTGGTTTTGGTTCCTTCAATTGCCTATCCCTGCCTCCATTACTGAAAGAGCAATAGACATATGTCGCTTCCTAGTCCCTAAGGCTGGCTATTGCCTCCCCTACTGTTGGCTTTTTACTGAGCTTCGCCGACGACTGTGGCAGAATAGAAAACCCAAACACTTAGACACCTCATACCATTTAAGCAATGATTCAAACGAGCGTCTACATTAAAAGCTGAATTAAATAACCTATATGCAACAAAACATTATCAAGATAACAGTGGGTTCTAAAAACCCGGTAAAAATCAACGCGGCAACTAACGCCATGGCACAACTGTTCCCCGACAGCATAATAGAAGCCAGTGGTATGGATGCGCCTTCAGGTGTTGCGGCGCAGCCAATGACAGATAAAGACACTCGCCAAGGGGCGATTAATCGGGTGTGCTATTGTCAACAGCAGGATCAACAAGATACTCAGGCCGACTACTATTTTGCGATGGAAGGCGGTGTCGATTGTTTCGACTTTGGCCCAGCCACATTCGCCTATATCGCCATAGGGCATAAAGATCAGCTTGCCATTGGCCGCAGCGCAATTTTACCTCTGCCAATGCAGGTTTATCGGGCATTAGAAGCGGGTGAAGAACTCGGACATGTGATGGATAGATTGTTCAATACTATCAATATTAAACAAAAAGGCGGTGCCATAGGCCTGCTCACCCACGGCCACGCCACACGTGAAAGCAATTATACCCAAGCGATTATTCTCGCCATGGCGCCGCTATTAAATCCCGATATTTACGTACAGAATTGTTAGTAACATGTTGCAAGCGCAGTTGAAGCCCGCTAACTTAGTTGTGACATGCAACCAAACCCATTCGACTATGGCTCAAACAGACGCACCATCGACTCCAGTTATGCCTATGACTCACGCTAAGCAAACGGCGGAGTCAGGCTCATCCGCCCAACTTAGGCATTTATCTCGCTATCTGGTGAGAAATTTAGGCATGCTCAACGCCGCCTTTGGGGATCTCCCCTTATCACCCGTGCAAGCCCACGCCCTGTTTGAGATAGGTAAGCAGCCCCTGACCATCAAAGAGCTGGCCTGCAAACTCAGCATAGATAAGTCCAATGCGAGCCGAGCGATTAAGCATCTGATTGATAAAAATCTTGCCCAGAGTCAAATTCATCCAAGGGATAGCCGCTGTTTAGTGGTACAACTCACACCCGCAGGGAAGAAGTTACTCCTGAAATTAGACGCTCAGCAAAATCAATTATTTCAAGAGATCTTAGCCCAACTGACTCCAGCACAAACCTCACAAATCGAAGAGGCGCTCATGTTGTATAACCAAGCCGTACATAACGCCAAACACCAAAGTGGCTGCCACATTCGCCAAGCCACAGCCCAAGATGATGCTGCGATTGCCAAAGTCATCCGAGATGTCTCGGCCGAATATGGCTTAACCGCGGATAAAGGCTATAGCGTGGCCGACCCGACCTTAGATTGCCTAAGCCAGATTTACTCCCAAGCGGGCGCCAACTATTGGATTATTGAATTAGAGGGGCGCATTTTAGGCGGCGCCGGTATTGCGCCGTTAGCTAACAATGATGGCGTCTGCGAACTGCAAAAAATGTACTTTATGCCCGAAATTCGCGGTAAAGGTTTAGCTAAACGTTTAGCGCTGTTGGCACTCGATTTCGCCCGCGAAACGGGTTATCAAAGCTGCTATTTAGAAACCACCGCTGTACTAAATGAAGCCGTAAAACTCTATGAGAAATTGGGCTTTGTGCATCTGTCGGCTCCCCTAGGGAACACAGGCCACGACGCCTGCGAAATGCCTATGCTGCTAGAACTTAATCAATAAAATACACAGCAAAATTTAAACAGAAGTCACAATGCCAAACAGCCATGATTAAGCATGTTTGGCATTATCAATTTGTATCAGCAAATGTTATTCAGCAAGATGATTTAAATTATCAGTCTTAGGGCATAGTTTTTCTTAACTTAATTGCATTAAAATATGGCAATTTTACCTCGATCAATTTTTAATAAATTGAAAGGTGTTTGATACCATTTTGTTAACGGCATTAAATAGGGAACATTATGCTCAGTTGGATTTTTAGTGATAAGAAACTCACACTTCGGGAAATATGTCTAGATAACACACTTTCGACCGCGACTAAAATAAAGAAAGTTGATCAATTTCTTGCCGATAGTGGAGATCTCAACTTTATTGATCTCAATATTTCACCCTGCAATATATTAGTTCCACTATCTTGCCGTCCTCAGTCCGATTTAGTGCTTATAACATACTTGCTCAGTAAAGGCGCTAAAATCGAATGTAATGGTTTCAGTGCCTTGCATTCGGCTATTGAATATAACAACTCTGAACTCGTAACTCTATACCTAGACTCTAGTGCCAATCTTTACTTTCAAAATCAATACAATAATTGCTGGCTCAACTATCTATTTCATCCTAATCCGCAGTATATCTACCAGGATCATCAACGTAGAGATATGATCGACCTTCTACTTGCAGCTAAGTTAGACATTAATAAACCGGTGAGTTTCTGGACCAATGGTGAAGTAAACCACCCGCTAGAAATATTATATGATGAACGAAGTAAAGATCTATTTCTGCATATCATTAATAAAGACATCCCATTAGAAATAGGTAAATTAAGTCTAATTGAAAATATTATTTCCTCGAGCGAATTTTGGGGAGTTGAAGCCTTTGCTCCTTTAGTAAAACGCTTTCCTGAATATAAAAAGTCCCGTTATATTATGGCAAATGACAGTAGCTTCTGGGACGATGCCAATTTACTCGAGCTTTGTGTTTATGCTAAATCACAAGAATATACTGAATATCTGCTAGACCATTATCCGCAGCTCAAAGCCGACTCCCACGCCAAAAGTTTAGTCTATGCGGCATTGACCTCAGAATTTGACCTTAGGATTATCGAAAAACTAATTAAGGCCACCGTCGATATCAATCGCATCTATAGGATGACTCCGCCCGAGGCCGACCATTCCCCCTTGCTCAACCAATATCTTGATCTTGCTAAATTTACCGATGTGAACAAACGGAGTTACATCTATCAAGCCCTTGAACTCTTGCTCAAATATGGCGCTAATCCTAATGCCGAATTTGTGAATACGGGTAAAGCCTATGAGATGTTAGTCTGGTCGAACTTACGACTACTGATTTATCCCATGGTCGAAAACAAAACCTTTCTGCCCGAGTTTCTCGATCTGTTCCTGCAATATGGTATGGATATCAATAAAAAATTTGGTGCTGTGGATGAACCGACCTTACTCACCCTCTGCCAGCGTGGTTCAGGTAAAGAAGATCAAGCCACACTTATCCAAGTGATGGAATATCTGCTCACCAAGGGGCTGGATTTAAGCCTCACCAATATCTACAACACTAACTATGTGTCTGCGGCGGCTATCTCCTGTCGAACCCAACTACTTGAATGGCTTATTAACCAAGGCGGGGATATTTTTACCCATTGCGGCCACGATAACTCGCCCATTCTACACAAGGCGATTTCGACCTACTGGTGGGATCAAATCTCAGGCCCCATGCGGCGCAATACCGTGGAACTGTTACTACGCCACGGAGCCAAAATTGAAGAGTTCTCAGTAGATGAGCAATTTACGCCACTGATGTGCGCCTGTTACTACGGCGCGCAGTCCTGCGTTGAGGTGCTACTCGAACATGGCGCCAACCCCAATGCCATCAATGCCGAAGACACCACCCCCGCCCTTTGCGCTGTGATAGGCGGCAGTTCAATCGAGTTCCCCCGCTTTGAATCAACGGCGGTGCGGATCTTAAGACGATTGCAGCAATATGGCGCCAACTTAACAACTGAGAACTGCCGCGGCAATAGCGCGCTGGTCGCGGCTATAGAGCTGGAATATAAGGAAATTTTCGAAGCGCTGCTGCAAATAGCCTCCTACAGTGAAACTCAGCTTAAGCGAGCACTCGAAGTCGCGGAGCCAGAAAGCTATTTCAGCCGTCGCCTACAGCAACATATTAATGGCGAAACAATGCAACAGCCGACTCAAGCTCAGGTCCAAACTGAAACTAAGCCTATATCAAATATGCAGACAACCGAGACGGCAGATGATAACGCTCCTGCTGGACAACCAGATATAGTGTCTAAAAAGGCCAAATTAGAGGTAAGTAATGCGGCTTCAGATAAAAACCAAATCCTAACGCTGTTTGATCTCAAAACCAAAGTGCAGAGCTTCTTTAAACTTATCGCAAAGGATCCCGATATCACTGTCGCCCAATTTAAAGGCATAGAAGAACAGCTCGATCTGCTGATTGAAAAACTGAATGATTTTAGCTTTTTCCGCAATCAGGCCACCCAAGCGGAGTTTGAAGAAAGCGTGCAGGAATATATTGATGATACGGTCGATGAGATAAACAAGTTAATCGAGGATGATTATCCCGCCCTAACCGAAGCCTTAGTCGATTCTGTCTGGACGATTTTGCAGTACTTTAGGGTTGATATCGAAATTGAAACCGCACTGAGAAAGCGCTTCTGGTAACGATTAGCACCTTAACTACCAACGAGTACCAAGCATAAAGCCCTAACGTTGGGGCTTTATGCTTTCGAGACTCACACCATCTGACTTAGCCGTCTATTAGCCAACATAATGGAGAGACTTAAGGCTTAACATTAGACACTTTAGCAAGCAGTAACTGGCTACGAATGATTTGACGTATCTGATTATGCAGTTCAAATACTCGAGTGCGATCATTAAGATTTAGCGATAGATTTTCCAGCATCACCAGATCCAAATTAAATTCGGGATAATGCAGTGTCATCGACATATAGCCAGATAAATAGCCCGTATGACTGTATTCGACGAGGCCATCGTCCTTATTGATCCTCACCCCATAGCCATAGCGCATATTCGGCCATAAAAATTGGATCCCGGTATACGCCGTAGTCATACGTTGATAACTCTCTGTACTCAGCAACTTGCCAGAATGTAATAGATGCTGAAAGGCGGCATAGGTGGGCGCTGAGGTAATCAATCCCCCTGCGGGCAATAAAGTTTCATCAATCACTAAGTCAGCAGGGGCAATTACCTCACTTTCCTGTAAACCTACGGCGAGTGAAGGCACTTTGGCGTGAATCGCCTCAATACTGCCAAGCTCAGCACTCAGGCCATTAAGCTGGTATCGCGTTGCAAACTGCGCTACTTGCTTGGCAAAGGATTGTTGATTTATCTTCTCAAGCACTTGCCCAAGCAGTGAATAACCCAAATTAGAGTATTCAAATTGGCTTCCAGGCTCAAAGCGATTGGCCTTACCCAGTTTATCGACACCCGATGTATGAGTCAGCAGTTGATGCAGCGTAATCCGCGTGTCATAACGACTGGGGTTCAAAACACTCGTATTTGTGGCCGCTTCAGTGGCTTTTAGCCCCCTAGCTTCCACGTCAAGATCGCCAAAAAGGTAATGATTTAGCGTTTGATTTAAATCGAGTTTCCCCGTATCAAGTGCCTGCAACACTAGCGTTGCGGTAATTTGTTTAGAGAGCGATGCCATCACAAAGCGCGAGTCTTGATTGATACCTTCGCCCTTTTGCAGTTCAAGCTGCGGCTTGCCCTGCTCAAGCAGGATAACACTGCCACTCAATGGCTGCGGCGAATCCTTTATTGCGGTTTGGATTAAGGTCTTAATCTCTGCCGACTTTGAGACAGAGGATGCGGTTTGGCTTTCAACGGCAATCGAATTACTGCCTTGCCCGATTTGCTCTTGTTCAGCACCTGTTTCTAATAACAGACCAAAACTATTGGCACTTGGGAATAATAAAAAACCAGTCAACAGGGTACTGATAACACTCAAACGCATGGGTTATCCTTAACGTAATTAACAAATAATGCTCCTTGCTAGAAAAAAGCAAGCTTATCACAAGCGCTTTTTATGGATAATACAATTTAATCTTTACAATTGAATTATAAAAGAAATATTCCATATAAAAAAGACACAACAAAGTGATACCTAGGGCGACGAAGCTAATCCGAGCAGTATAAACCATGTGGCAGTCTGCCCCAGTTTGTAGACTGAATATCTCAAGTTGCAGCGAATACACATTCAAAATGGCTATAAAACGACAATAGTAATAATTATCGCACCTAACATATATAAGCCTGCAGAAAGTGATATCGATTTTAGTGGGCTAAACTCCTCAACTTCCAACGTCTGTATATCTTCAATTTTGACTAGTTGCCCTTCTCCCTCGATCTGCTGTTCCGTTGCACTTTCGACTTGAAATTCCATTTGTTCGCCAGATATTGTGGTGACTTTGACCTTTTCACCTATGTAGCTGGATACCGATTGAGAATCCAATTTAACTTCATTGAGTGAAGAGCATGCGCAGAGGGAGAAACAGATAAGTGATACTACTGCTAACTTTTTCAAACAAGCCTCCTATCCTACAACTATTACATCCATGATAAGTTATACCTGTAGACATAAGCATTTAGGTATATGCTACTCAGCTTACGGAGTTTCGCCCACAAGTTAAAGAAACCTAGACTAAATCCACTTAAATTAAATCCTTTGGATGAGGTTAAATAGCGATCAAATGAGCACTGAACTCATCGATGCGGTTAAAGCCAAAGATACGCTTGCTGTTAAGCGCATTATTGCCAATGGCGCTAATCTTGAAGGCGTGGACGATGGCGGGATGACGGCACTCTTGCATGCCTGTGAGTTGCAGTCTTTTGAACTGCTCAAATTATTGGTGGATGCGGGGGCCGATGTAAATCATCAAACTCGCAGGGGTATCATCCGCTCGATATTGCTTACTGGCAGGGTGAGTTTCGCATGGGATGCTATACCGCTGAGAGTGAGCGCATGGTGAGCTATTTAACTCGCCATGGTGGTAAATCCTTTAGCTAGGTGAGGTACTAAATTGAAAAGATCGAAAAGATGGGACATGCATAACTCTTTGGGATTAACTGCCAACATCCAGACCGCAGAAGTTCACCTCCCCTGCGAAGTTGCTGAAGGGCGTTGAAGAAAATCGCGTGACGCAGACAGGACGTCTGCGTAGCTTTCGGGGGGAAGGGACACCCCATCGGAAGCGATAGCGATTTTCGAATAAGCACGAAGCCACTAATCAATGCATGTAACTTCGCTAGGGACGCCGGGGGATTTCCAAAAGGGGGACGGGCGCTTTTCCCCTTTTGGTCGGGTGTGGGGTGAAGCCCCACGACCTTGATTCACCTCGGCCGAAAGGCCGCAATCGAAAGATGGGATACAACGGTCAGGGTCAAACGTCTGACGCGATAGCATAAGTACGCTTTATGCCCAAGGCGCTTTCAACTTCGTTAGGGGCATCTTGGCTGATATGAAGGCACCTATCCTTAAAGCAACCTCAATTACTATTCACTTGAACGTAAGCCGAAAGCGGATTATGTTGTTGATTTTAAATGACTGGTAAAATTGTCGATTTGATTATCTGTTCTAAGGAGAGAGCATGTTCTTTACATTACTGCTTATTACATTTGCACTATCTATAACCGTTTCATTTCTAGTTGTTTCGATTTTCAAAAAACCACTAGGAGAAATATTTTCTCGAATAATTCAAGATTCAATCAGTGCCGCTTGGCAAAAATATATTATTTTTGCCACATACGTTGTGGGCATTTCTGGTGGGGTTAGAATTTATGATTTAGAACGCTACATTACCGCTCGACATAAAGATGTTGAAATTCTACAGCTAACTCTAGAACCAGGGCGAGATCGTGAATATATTTTAACCGTTTCGCCCCCAATTTGACGGACGGTGTCGATTATGATCTTATGCTCTCTTTTTCTTAAAGAGAGCATCAGAGCA
>Ga0208643_1000095_pt1 | contig 54660 bp, 73 predicted proteins | sample VirMetDEL_Nov_12_FD_184516 | JGI IMG/M metagenome (GOLD analysis project Ga0208643, IMG submission 184516) | Aqueous microbial communities from the Delaware River and Bay under freshwater to marine salinity gradient to study organic matter... | ecosystem: Environmental > Aquatic > Marine >...
CCACGGTTAAGTTGTCAGGCAGTGCGGTGATGCCGGTGCCGCTCAGGTAGAGAGATCCGCCAACGGTTAAGTTGTCAGGCAGTGCGGTGATGCCGGTGCCGCGCAGGTAGAGAGATCCGCCAACGGTTAAGTTGTCAGGCAGTGCGGTGATTCCGGTGCCGCTCAGGCCGAGAGATCCGCCCACGGTTAAGTTGTCAGGCAGTGCGGTGATGCCGGTGCCGCTCAGGTAGAGAGATCCGCCAACGGTTAAGTTGTCAGGCAGTGCGGTGATTCCGGTGCCGCGCAGGTAGAGAGATCCGCCAACGGTTAAGTTGTCAGGCAGTGCGGTGATTCCGGTGCCGCTCAGGTCGAGAGATCCGCCAACGGTTAAGTTGTCAGGCAGTGCGGTGATGCCGGTGCAATCCTGCAGGCCGAGAGATCCGCCCACGGTTAAGTTGTCACCCTTCAGCTCGAAATCAATTTTATGTTTGTGTAGGTATGCAATCAGTGCATCTTTTGGCGACTCGGTTTTTTGCGTTGCTTTGTTCATGCTGGCTCCTGGTTTAATTCGGAGGCTTGCTCCGTGGTGCGTTTTTGCTTTCGATGACTCAATATACAACCGAAAGTTGTTTGTGTAAACAACCAAAAGTTGTTTTATTAAAAATAATCTAAACTTGCGGCTTGTTGTCGCGTAAATCATTGCTAGTATTTATGAGGGCAAATAAGATCGAGGGCGCAATGGTTTTACCATCTGAGAGATTAAGGCAGCTGCGAGAGGCAAAGCATTCAAGTCAAAAAGCGTTCTGCGCTCATGCGGAACGGGCTGGCTACATCATTGCTCTGCGAAGGTATGGTGCTATTGAGCGAGGTGACGCCAGCCCGTCCGCAGATGAGATAATTAAGATATGCAGAGCAATGGAAATCAGTGCTGATTGCTGGCTGATGGGTGAGTGCGGTGCGACAGGGACCGCAAAGCTTGATGGTGCTGAGCTGGATCTGGTGAGGGATTTGATGCTTAGGCTGATAGCCTTCAGTAGGTGATGATTATTGGCGACCTATCTGGGCTCGCCTTTTGCTGAGACTATTTCAATATTCGTACCCTCCTGAATGTCGCCAACCTCAATTATTACTGTTTTTTCCGCTAACGCGCTTATTTGGTAGCTCTTTCTGTAGGTCTTGCCGTCTGCTGTTGATGATCCGACCATAAATACAACTTCCGATAGGTCTATCGAGCTATTGCCGTTATAAAGCTTCCCGTAAAATCCGGCAGAAAAAGCCGAGCTTGTGTATGCGCTGCCAGTTAATCTTAATCTGGCAAGCTGGTCGCCATTCAGGCTAAACAACTTACTTTCCTTTATTGCTAACGGAAAGCGAGAGCGGCAGGCTCTGCTAATTTCTATAGCGGCGACATTACTGGTAACCCCTTTCATTGACTTAATAATGCAGTCGTCGTAGGTTTTCGGGCTGCAGCCCGCAATAAATACGCTTAGCACGATTATGGCTGATCTGTAGTTCACGGTTAATATCCTTTCTGTAATTAATCTCTTGAATTTATGACTTTTTGGCGCTTAAGTTGTCATATCTTCCTAAATGGTTGCGCTGCCATGATATTTCCGCTGGAAACGTTGAACCGCGTCACTCTTGCGTGTAAATTTACGCGCCATAAGGATGCGCCTGGGCTTGACCTTTTGCGTGTGATTACATGGAACATGGAGGCCGTATGCCAGAATTAACAGCTAAAAAAATACTTCTTTCTGCGTGGTTCGCGCTGGATGGGGCGGAGCAAGAGCAGGTTATGGCTTTGCTGCGCCCTTCCCGTAACCGCCAAGAAGCCCAAGAAGTGCCCGCCTTTCGGCGAGAGTGCATCGATCCCAGTGAGCAAGAAGCTCATTTGTCAGCTCATCCTCGATCATGCTGCCTTCGCCGTGCTGAAGCCACGCCTTCCTGCAGGGGTAAAGCTTGCAGATAGAAATAATCTTTTCCTCTCTAGGTATGGACTCACCTTCTAGCCATTTTCTGGACGCCTCTTGCGACACCTTCAGGTCGAGCTTTAGCTGGACCTGTCTTCCGTCATGCTTTGGCGGGACGCCATAGTGATCAAGCAGTGCGTTAAGCCTGCCTGAGAACGCCTCGCGCGCCTTGTCTCTGTCAAAACTATTTGATTTCATGGTTCTCATAATAAAACTTGTTTTAACCACTTACAGTTGAAAGTTGACTTTTGTATTGCCTGCGGATACAACTAACAGTTGACATAACAACTATTGGTTGTAATATGAGGCTTATGAAAACACTTTCACTTAAAGAAATAGTAAAAATTGCAGGCGGCTCAAGAGTTGTAGGTGTCCGCTGCGGCGTTTCCTATCAGGCTGTTCAGAAATGGATTGCCAATGGCTTGCCGCGCACAGAATTTAGCTCCGAAACTAATTACTCGGCGCTAATAAGCGAGCTTTGCTCGAAGCAGGGCAGGTCAATTAGTGGAGCTGAAATTCTCGAAATAAGTCGAGCGCTTCTCCTTAATAAGGCCGCCTAGCTATCCAAAACCCAAAAGGAGATTAACCATGTACAGAAACAGAAAGCTTGTTCGTGAAAATGGCATTCGTGTCTACCTCAATGACGTTGAGCAAAAGGAAATTGAGGAAGGCGCAGAGATTGCTAATTCTGAGCGTGCGACTTTTATGCGCGATGCATCACTTGTTGTTGCTCGCTACTTAAAGCGCTTGTCGGATCAAAACCGTACACCTACCTCTGCGCTTGCTGATATTCAGGCTCGCCTTGGAAATGATTTTAGATATTGCCTTGCTTAGTTGGAAGGTTCCGCTGCTTGCCCCCGTGTGGGGCTTTTTTGTAATTGTTTTAAAGGGGCCTGTAAGGGTTTTTGTTATGGCTGGCGACTGGATCAAGTTTGAGATCGGAACGTCCGACAAGGCTGAGGTTTGGGCAATAGCTCAGGATTTATCAATTGATCCTGATGCGGTTGTTGGAAAGCTTCTGCGTGTTTGGGCATGGTTCGATCAACATACCGAAGACGGTAACGCTCCGAGCGTTACCAAAATGCTGCTAGATAGAAATGTTGGCGTTACCGGTTTTTGTAATTCGCTAATCTCTGTTGGCTGGATGGCAGAAAGTGAAGCTGAGGTATTTCTCCCACACTTTGATCGCCATAACGGAAAAACAGCCAAAACCCGCGCCACCACTGCAAAGCGTGTTGCAAGCTTTAAAAATAAAACGCAAGAAAAACAAAAAGGTAACGACAACACTAACGATAAGGTAACGCCGACACCGTTACCTAAAGAAGAGAAGAGAAGAGAAGATATATCTAATACTAACGTATTAGATTCTTCTTGCTCTGAGCTGTCCAGCTCAAAGCCAAAAGCTCCACTCGATGACAGCCAAATTTTTATTTCAATCCCGACAAACAAATTCAACACCGAAAGCGAAGAACGCCCGATTACCGAAAACAAAATTTCTGAGTGGCAAGCGGTTTATCCCGCTGTAGACGTTCGTCAATCGCTCATGCGAATACGAAGCTGGGTTATTAATAACCCAAGCAAGCGCAAGACGTTCGGCGGAATAAATAAATTTATCGACACCTGGTTGGCAAAGGATCAAAACAGCGGAGGCAGCAATGCAGCAAACCAACAGCATCGTAGCGTTAGTCCAAGCCAATACAAGCCTGGGCCTGCCGATCTCGTCAGGGCGCAAGCAAGGCAAGCCTTGGAGTCTCTCGACCGAGAAGCTGGTAATCCTCGCGTTCACCCGACTAGCTGACTTGTTTGGTCACAAGGCTGTTTCGCGTGGACTGGTTATCTACTCCGATGCTGAGCGCGGCATTTACTCCGAATCGTTTGAGCTTTGGTGCCGGAAGTTGAATGACCTGACCGCTGAAAACTTTAAGGCCGGAATCGCTGGGCTTGAGCAAAAGTCTGAAGACGAATACCGCATTGGCGGAGAGATGTGGCCGCCAAGCTACGCAGAATTTCGGGCGCTTTGTTTTCCGAACAATAACCGCGATACGCAGGCGCACAAGATTTTCCCGAGAATGCTCGCAATCGAAGATCAAACGCAAAAAGAGCAGCAGCGGGCGCTTAATATCATTAAATCAAGTGAGCTATTGGCAATGGTTGGCGGCAATCCACAACCAGCTCCTGAGCTAACCGAAAAATCGAGAGAGTTTGCAAGGCGGCGCTTAGAGCAAGCTAAAAAAATGTTGTCGGAAAAGGGGCCTCAAAAATGCCAGTAAGAAATACAAGCAAGGCTGCATTCCTTGAAATTCAAGAAGACAACATTGCGGCTGCGCAGCGAATTCGCATTTTAAATTATGTGCGCAAGCACCCTGGCGTTTCCCGCCGTGAAATTCGCACAGGCTTAAACCTGTCGATTGAAATGGGTTCTGTCTGCGGTCGCGCTAATGAGCTGCTGAACTCTGGCGCGCTGGTTGAGGGCGGATGCAAGCACTGCCAGCAAACCGGTAGATCTGTGAATTTGCTGTTTGTTGCGGGTGATGAGGCATGAGCCCCGAATTCATAAACCATCTAATGACCTGCGAAAAATGCTATGCCCCAGTGCGCAAGTATTGCCCCGAAGGCCTTGAGTGCAAATTAAATAGTGACGCTGATTTTGTGATGACGCTAAACACTAAAGAGCAGCGCAATACAGCATTGCTCTCAATGAAAAAGAACAGCCCGGCGCATTACGAAGCGCTGCGGGAAAAAATGAAGGCGCGCTATGCGGCAAAGCGAGTGGAGGCAGCATGATAAACATAGAGGCAGTGAGACTGCGGAAAGAGGCGATAAATAAGCGCAAGGCTGAATTAAGGCGAGTTCAGCGGATGCAGGCTAAGGCTGCAAAAATTCTCGAAGCTAGGACGGCGGTGATTGGCAAGGTATCGCGCTCACCGCATAAGATTTTGCCTGCTGAGTCGAGGTCGGCATTTTCGCGTGAGGATGCGATTGTTTTTGGTCGCGCAGTATTGCCGTTTAACCAGGTGCTGGGGTGCTGGTACAACGCGGCAGGCGTGAAGTTTTTTCAGCGTGAGCGCGCAGAGCGTCATGCAATGAAAATGCACAGGGCAATCGTTCAGTGAGCATTTCCGACACTGTAACGCTGATAGCTAACAGTGAAGCGGCATTCGAGGCCTCTGTGATTGAGGCTCGCGCGATGTGGAAAGAAAAGCGCTATTTGCGCATGCGCCTATCTACCTGCAAAAACAGGACGCTTGATCAAAACGCGCTGTGGCCAACACTGTATAAACGGATAAGCGAAACAAGCGGCGATGGTAGCGCGGCGAATATTGGTGAGGTTCGCGCTTACTGCAAGCTGATTATTGGTGTGCCTATTTTGCGTCGTGATGACGAACAGTTTGAGAAGGGCTGGAATAGATACTTCGCAAGCAGAAGCTACGAAGAGCAGATTTATTTGATGAGCCCTAATCCTCTATTTGGTGTTGATGGCTTCCCTGTTACGCGCTTACTGAGCACAAAGCAAGGCGCGGAGTACACAAACGAGATAGATCGGCATTACGCGCCCCATGGTGTTTATTTTGGAGATTTGCTAAGTGAACGCAAAAGCAAGAATAAGTAAGTGTGCTGTAGATCGTCTGCCACCAAAGATTAAGCGGCATCTGATTGGCGCCGTGCTTGAGTGGTGGGACGTAGAGCCGATGAGTACCAATGGTGGCGATAAGTTGCTGTTTAAGTTCGACTCCAATACAAGCCCGGTTACAGATCTTCTTTTGCGTCGCCATGGTGTTTACGACGCATCGCATATCGTTAATGCAATTTTGAATTGGGAGGTGCACATGGAAGTAATCTATGACACGCCCAACAATTCGAAAAAGTCGGCTCACATAGATCACCACTGGTTTAAGTTTCGCGGAACCATATTTCCAGTAGATGCGCGCTTTAAATCAGAGCGCGAAAACTTCTACATGATGAAGAATTTAGAGCATGAATTGGTGCCTGCGGATAATAAAAACAAAGGCTACTACCGCGTGATGAGATTTACAGCAACGGTTATAGGGGTTTGACATGGCAGACGGCGATTTTAACCCAATGCGCAAGCAGGATATTTCAGTGTACAAGATTGTCATGGCTGCGCTAGTGAAGCATCACGGATCAGTAGGCGCGACGTGTAGAGCGATTGGCATAGGTGTGGGCACTTACAGGGTGCTAATGGATGAGGGGAATTTGATGCTGGGCACTGCGCGCAAGATCATGGATGGGTATTCAAGAATTCGACAAGAGGGCGCGGCATGAATTTTTTAGACAACAATAATCAGCAGGTATAAGTATGGAATTAAGCAACTTTAAACTGGAGAAAACTGAAGGTGAGGACGCTACGAATTGGAGGTACTTCTCATCTGTTGATGTTACAACAGGCTTTTGGTTTTGGAAGAAAACCGCTAGGCGGGGAATTTGCAGAAACTTTATCGGCTCCTATTTTTTCACTGACACCGGAGAGTACGTGCCGAGCGATGATGTTGAAAAGTTGGCCAGAGTCTAGGTGGCGACGACAGGGAAGGAGGCATAACGCCGAGTTAAACGGCGGCGGTACAAAGTAAATTTAAAACTGGGATGGTCAGGCCGTCCTTTTTGAACGACTTGTTATGCAAATTTAGCCGGTAAAGTGGCGCGCCTGCTAGGTTAATTCTTAAAGCGCCGCACAACACAATTAAGAGATAAAACCTTATGAGTATTGACATGAAAGAAGCGATTGAAGCGTTGAGAGATAAAGCAAAAAATGCCGAAAAATCAGAGGATGCACTCCGATTTTCTCAGGCGGCAAATAACCTTGCGAACACCAGAGCAGCAATGGTGAATAGTGACAAGCAAGAGAAGTAGTGATTTCTGCGCCGCCTACACGGGGCGCATAACGCCTAGCGCAAATGCGCACAGAACCAACTAGCTATAAACTGATATTTACCATGCGTCATTTTGGCGCGACTTGTTAAGTGAGGGCTTACGCAATGCAGCTAAACGAAGACACACGATTTATTTTAGGCAGACCGAACTTTTGGTGCCACTCAATAGCAAAAAGAATGCGCGAGCTAGGCCACGAAATACCGAATAAGGCTGAAGAAGAGCAAGCCAACGTAATTAACTTGATGCTTGAGCACTACGAAAAACACGGAACCAACTGGCGGGCTGAATTTGAAGCCTATTTAAGAAGCACTTAACAGTTTATTCAACGGGACGGGCCGTAAAACTCCGAAATGATTTTTAGTAAAATCAATGCGTTGTATAAGTTTTCGGAGTTTTACTGGTCGGGCCGTATATTTACAGTTTTATTTTTTAAAGCGTTAGCCGGAAGCGCTTAGTTTTTCCGGCAGCAAGTGAGGTAGTTCAATGAAGTTAAGTCGATGTTTGCTTGGTGGTGTTTTGTTAGCTGCGTTATCCGGTCTGGCGTTCGCCGCCGAGCCAAGCGCGGTAGTGGTTGATAAGTCGATGAATGTGGAAATTGTTGCGCTTCAGTCGCTGCAGGTTTCCGAGTCGGTGGATTTCTCTGCGCTGGAAGTTGTTAGCCATGAGTTGTCGGGCGAGTCGGTGATTGCTCTGACGACTTACGATGGCGCCGTGGTGGCGCTTGCCGTTGAGTCTGAGCGAATGTGTGGCATTGCTGGCGATAAGGCTATGAGCAATAAATCTAATGCATTGAGTGCGACCGCAGGCCCAACCAATAACGGTAGCGAGGTGAAAAGGTTAGTCGGCAACTTTGCCCAAAGCTAAAAATGATTAAGTGCTAAACCATTGAAAATCCGGCCTTGCGGGGCCGGATTTTAATAAAAAATATTGAGGGTAGAAAATTGAAAAGTTTTATTGGTACAAAAGCTGTAAATGCAAAACCTATGAATCGCCTTGAATACAATAATTTTCGTGGGTGGAAATTGCCGGATGATGAAAACGGCGAGGATGAAGGCTACCTGGTGGAGTATGTGGATGGTGGTGCGGCCAACACAAAAGAGTTTTCTGGTTATGTTAGTTGGTCGCCTAAGGAGCAGTTTGAGAATGCTTATCGGGCTAGCGGCAGCATGAGCTTTGGCCATGCGCTCACGCTTGCTGAGGCGGGCGCAAAGATAGCACGACGCGGCTGGAATGGCGCAGGTCAATTTGTGGTTGTAATGGGGGCGCTTTATCTTCCTCCGTTCAACACGCAAGGCACCGACCGTAAAGTCAATGACAGAACTGCAAAATGGATTGGCGAAGATACTCCGCTGGATTCTCAGCCCTACTTTGCGCTCAAGAATGCGCAAAATAAGTGGCAGCCAGGCTGGGTCCCCAGTCAAGGTGACTTGTTTGCGAAAGACTGGATGATCGCAGAGTAATGCAGCGCAAGCCAACGCCACAAAGCCGATCAGCCAATGCCGCCGAAAAGCGGCATATGGGCTGGATTAAGGAGCGGTGCATTTGTGCCGCTTGCAGTAATTCTGCGCCGGTAATCAATCACCACTTTCTCGGCAGTGCGCGAAAGCTGCCTGCAGGGCTGGAGCGTGTTTTTTGTGGGCACTGGGGTGTGGTTGGCCTGTGTCAGCGCTGCGATGACTTGGTGACGCACGGAAGTCCTAAAAGGCTCGCCGAGGCGCACGGCCCAGTTTCTGATATGTGGTTTCGGCAAATTGAGGAATTCCCTGAAGAGGTTCCTCTGAATGTAATGGCAGCTATTGCTCGGTGGGGTAAGTGATGAATTTATTTATTCCGTATATTGCGCCAAGCACCAATGCGATGTACGCAGGGCAGCATTGGAGAAAGCGGGTAAAGCATAAGGCCGAGGCAATGAGAGCTGTAATTGCTGCGCTATCACCTCCCGGTTATGCGGGCGAATTTTTTTCTGGTCCCGTATGTGTTGAGCTTGAACCACACCTAGGAAAGGGGCGCAGGGCGTATGACGTTAGTAATTACAGCTACACATATAAGCTGATTGAGGACTGTCTTGTAGAGCGCGGGATTTTAGTGAGCGATTCCGCAACTTTTGTAAAAGAAATTCGATTTAAATCACCTGTTCGTGCCAGCAACACCGGCCTTATGATTCACTTAATTAGGGGGTAATAATGAGATTCGAGACTTCTTCAGGGGCTGCAATAAGCGCCCGCCAAGCTTGGCATGACGCATTTCACACTGATGTTAATAGTATGGACGCCCGCGACATGGCAAGCGGCATACAGTTCACGGCGAAGGGTGGCGACAATAAAACAATGAGTCATTGCGACAAGGGCAAGATTCAGCAAGCAGTCCACCTGTTGCGACTAAAGAATTTCGCGGCATGGTCTTGGGGTATGTGGGCCTACGCCCCCGAAGGAACTGAGAATTCGAATGTAGTAAAAAACGCGCTGCTTGATTATGCGTTTAGCGCAGCAAGAACGGACAAGCTTAATCCGTATTTGGTTGCGCGCTGCGGGCATATTGCCTATGTGGCTATGCAGGACGCCGCGGTTGAAGCAAGAACGCAATCGCGCTACAAGCGGCACCATAAAGAAATGGCGGCAATGCTCCGCTGTAGTGTTGACGATTATCGAAAGGATTGGATGCCGGTGTTTTTCAAGATGAAAGATGCACTGAAGGATTTGGACGGCGTGGCGTTGCCGCCCATAGGCAATGTGATTTGGGTGATTATTGATAAAAATAGCGGTGATGAATCTGAGCGAGCGAATGCGGTTGTTGATTTACAGCGGATGATGCGCAGAATTGAGTGCGCTGACTGAATTAACTAAAAACTGAGGCCTACCACGCATCCGCTGGAACGCCTTGTTATGACAGACTAACGGAGTGGGATTTAGTATGACATTTATTTCTTGGAGATTTATTGGGAAATATAAAAACAATTCACAGGTTTATGAGGGCTTTGAAAGTGAAATGACGACCCACAAAAAACCACGCGATCAAGAATGCTTGGAATTACTGACTGATGTAATAAATGCAAGAACCATTGCAATTCATGGGTTTGAAACTGTCAGTTGCACTATTTTGAATATTTGCTAAGTCATAACGCCGAGATTTGCGGCGGCTGGGAGTAAAAGAACTGGGTGGAGATTTACATTCCGTCCGCAACATTGACTTGTTATGCAAAAAACTACGATGCGGAGACTGGCCATGAAGTTTAAAGACGAAATACACACAAGCACTACTATTAAATTTTCGTTTGTTGATAAGTTGCGTGTTTTGATTGGGTGCAAAGTTACACTCAATGTAAGTGTAAAAACAGAAAATGTTGTTGGAGCCACAGAAACTGAATCGCGGGTAACCGTTGAAAAGGTATTCAAGAAAGAAACCGAATTGGGCGCTTACTCTGCCCAAGCATAACACTGTAATACACGTATCGCGCAAAGTCGGGGCTTATAAATCAATAGCTTGCGGAGCAGCAGCACGAAAGCTGCGAGAAGGCCCAATGAATTAATCAGTTAAATAAGGCGCGGCTTGTAGTTGCATAAATTAAAGCTACATGCGACCATATTGTCACTTTGGGGCTTTGCGCCTCGAAACTAATTAACCAAACCCGCCTTGAGCAATCTCGGCGGGTTTTTTATTGCCCAAAGGAAACTCAAATGCAAGAGCCGCACACATCAGCCGCTTCGGGACCAATCACTTACGGCCTTGGCGCTGTTGCGGCTACAGTGTCGCAAATGAGCGCAAACGAATGGCTAATAATTCTATCCATCGTTGCCGTCCTAGTAAGAATTTATGTTGATATTACAAATTACCTTGAGCAGCGCGCAGAAAAAAAGGCCAAGCGTGAAGCCGAAAAACTTGAGCGAATTCGACAGCTTAATGATGAAATGAATTGCAGAGTTAGCGAGTAGCTGATGATTAAGTTTCCGCGAACCACTATAGCCGCATTATCCCTAAGCGCTTCCGGCCTTATTGCGCTGGTAATGAGCGAAGGGTATAGCGATAAGGCGATTATTCCGGTGCCTGGTGATGTTCCTACAATCGGTTTCGGCTCGACTCGCAATGTGCGCATGGGTGAGACAACCAATCCTATTGCGGCATTAGCAAGAGCTGGGCGCGAAATCAATCAGGACTACGAGGCTGTGCTAAAGCGCTGCGTTACTGCTCCGCTGTATCAGCATGAATATGATGTTTACGTCGATATGGCATACAACGTTGGCGCCCATAAATTTTGTAGCTCAACCATTGTTCGCCGCGTCAATTCTGGTGACTATGAGGGGGCATGCGAAGCAATCCTTATGTGGAAAAAATACAAGGGGCTTGATTGCTCGCTTGCAGTGAATTCGAGAATCTGCGGCGGCATATGGACTCGTCGCCTAAAAGCTAAGGCTGAATGTCTAGGGGGTGCGCATGATTGATAGAGTTCTTCCTTCTGTCTTGGGTGTGCTGCTTGTTATCTGTCTCGGTGCATTGGTTTATGTTGGCATCGACAATGCCAAGCTAACTATTGATCTGAGTTCAGAAAAGGCAAAGACAGCAAGACAAGAAGCGAGCATCTTCACGCTCAACACTGCAATCAACGAACAGAATCGCAAGATCGAAGAATTCAAGTGGCAGGAACAGGCCGACATAGATAAATCAAGACAGGCTTTGGCGGAGATAGAGACAGCAGTGCAGGAAGAAGAGCGGCGAATTTTGGGAATTCGTGGCGCTCAGAAAACTCCTGAGTCTGAGAAATTAGAAGTTATCCGCCAAAAGATGCTTAAGGACGCGCTGCTATGAGAAAAGCAGGAATGTTAGCAGCCTTGACACTGGCAGCTTTCACGCTATGCGCTTGTAGCTCGCCCCCTCCCAAGATCGAAACCGTTTATGTGAATGTCCCAATAGCCACCAAGTGTATTGAGCGCATTCCGGCTACTCCTGATTTGGAAGTGCCAAAGCTTAAAGGCACCGATTCGCTAGATAAGATTACAGACGCTTACATGATTGATCGTCGACTACTGATTAATGATAGGCGCAAGCTTGTTGCGTCTATGACTGGGTGTGTTAAGTGAGTGATGAACTGAAGGCACTTAAGACCGAGCTGGCTGAGCTGGCGGCGACATTCAAGGTGCCCGCTAGACTTGAGTTTGCAAAGGGCTTGGCTGCCGGTAAGTCGCAGGAACAGGCCTATAAGGATGCTGGTTACAAGAGCAAGAAGCCTGCTGTTGATGCAAGCAAAGCAATAAGCGCTTACCCAACTATTGCCCAATACAAGAATCTCTTCTTAAAAATCGCACAGCTTGAGTCATTGCCGAGGCAAATAGGCACCCTTGAGCAGAAGCGAAACATGCTTTGGGATATTGCTCGGCGATCTTCTGTATTGAAAGCCGCCCTAAAAGGTAGTGGTGATGAAGATGGCGAGGGCGCATTAGAGGTGTTTGATGCGACTGCCGCCAAAACAGCTGTTGCCGCTATCGCTGAGCTAAATAAAATGGACGGACACCTTGCGAGCATTAAGGCTGACAGCAAAGTTACATCAACCATAGGCTTTAGGTTAAATCTTGCAGGAAATTCGCGGGGCAATGAAGAATAACCGCTACGGTTTTTGGTTGCGCCCAGATGAATGGCTCTACCACTGCCCAAATATCTTGTGCCTTCAGTTTTTTTGGTTTCACTTCCACTCCTGGTTTAGTTATAGAAAATTTCCATACTTTTTCTTCAGGTTTATTAAAGTTGACGGCTCACTGCAAAAAAGAATCAAGTTTCATGCTGTTCTTTTTTGGAAGCCGGAGACGCTGGAGCAAGCAAGAAAAAGGGAAGAGGCTAAATTGGAATCCACTTTAATTGAGTATGACGCGAGCGAAACGGCAGCTGCGTTTCATACGTCTACTGCGTTTGTTAGGGGTATTCGTGGCCCTGTAGGTGGCGGTAAAACTGTTGCGTGCTTAATTGAAATACTCTCCAAAGCATCGCAGCAGGCGCCCGACAAAAAGAAGCGGCGTAGGACGCGATGGGCCGTTGTTCGTAACACAGCCCCAGAACTAAAGACCACAACAATAAAGAGCTGGCAAGATTGGGTGCCAACTGAAATTTGCCCGATTCGCTACGACTCTCCAATCACCGGAAATTTAAAGCTTCCGCTCGATGACGGCACGACGATCTACTGTGAAGTAATTTTCCTTGCGCTTGATATTGAAAAGGATGTCAAAAAGCTTCTGTCGTTGGAGTTGACTGGCGCATATATAAATGAGGCAAAGGAGATCAGCAAGGCGGTGCTTGACGGTGTTACTCAGCGCGTCGGTCGCTACCCATCAATGAAGGATGGCGGCGCTACATGGAATGGCGTAATCATGGACACAAACAGTCCAGATGACGATCACTGGTGGTACGAGTTTGAATGCGTTAACACCCCCCGTAAGTGGGCGTTCTTCCCGCAGCCAGGGGCACTACTTCTATTGCCCAATGGCAGCTATATCCCAAACCCAAAAGCCGAGAACGTCAAAAACCATGTTAAAGGCTACGATTATTGGCTGGATATGCTCGGCGGCAAAGACAAGAACTGGATCAAGGCGTTTGTCTTGAATGAGTTCGCAACGACTCAGGACGGTAAGCCGGTTTACGGCGACTACTTCAACGAACAAGTCCATAACTCTGCTAATGAATTCCTGCCCATTAAGGGTTTGCATATTATTGTTTCGTTCGACTTTGGTCTGACGCCCGCGCTTGTTGTTGGGCAGGTTCAGGCAAGCGGCCAGCTTCGCATTCTGGATGAGGTCACCACTAGCCGAATGGGCTTAGAGGGCTTCTTAAAGGATTGCGTTAACCCGCTGATGGCGCGCAAGTATCGCGGCTTTGAAATGATTGTTGTCGGTGACCCGAGCGGCGTTAAGGGCTCGGACAATGACGAGAAGTCTTGCTTCGATATTCTTAAGGCTCACAAGTACGACGTTATCCCCGCGCCAAGCAATGCGCTTGAGCCGCGACTTGGCGCAGTTACTTGGTGGCTCTCGCAATTGGTCGGCAAAGGTCAGCCCGGCTTTTCCATTGGCAAGAATTGCACGACGCTGCGCAAGGGCTTTGCTGGCGGCTACAAATTTGAGCGTGTTCAAGTTGGTGGTGCTGAGGCTCGCTATCGCGACATGCCCTGCAAAAACAAATATTCGCATCCTCATGATGCGCTGCAATACCTCTGCATGATTGCAAGACCTGAGCACCTAACAAACGCACTACCCGCAAAACAAACAGATCATTCACCGCGCGTTGTCGCTGACAAAACTACCGGCTACTAATACATGACTCATGAAATAGATATTTCTGACGGCGACGAAGCTGAAGGGAAGGGCGAGCGCTTGGCGCTTTTTGGCGCAGGACTCAAGAAAACTGCTGCTGATTTGTGTGCGCAGCGTAAAACGATTGAGCAGGGCTGGGTTGAAGACCTGTATCAGTATCGCGGTCGCTATCCCGAAGGTACAAAGTTTCCAGAGGGCGGAAGCCAAGTTTTTGTAAACATCACCAAACCAAAAACAAAGGCTGGTGCTGCGCAGTTAATCGATATGCTGTTTCCTGCTGACGACAAAAATTATGGCGTAAACCCTACACCAAACCCTGAGCTTGCAGATGCGAGCGACGACGAAACGCCAGTTCATCAAACTGAGCAAGAGGAAATGCGCTTCGCTGATGGCGATAAGGAGCTTGTGAGTAAGGGCGATCAGGCGCGCATGACTATGGAAAAGGCCGAGGAAGCCGCCAAAAACATGGAGCGCACAATTGAAGACCAGCTGGTCGAGTGCGAATACAACACCCAGGCGCGCCGCTGTATTTACGATGCGGCCGTATTTGGTACTGGCATTGTGTGTGGTCCTGAGGTTGAGGTGCGTGAAGCAAGATCCTACGCGCAAGGCGACGACGGCTACTCGCTCAATGTTGCTCAAAACAAAACACCTGTCGCCTATCACGTTCCGATTTGGGACTTCTTCCCTGACCTAAGCGCAAGCCGAATTCAAGAGTGTAATCACATATTCCGCCGCTCTTACTTGACCAAAAAGTCACTGAAGAAGATGCGCAAAATTAAAGGCATTCAGCTTGACGGGCTTAAGCGCCTGCTTGATGAGGTGTCTCCGACCGAAACTCAGAATTTCTCTGAGCATGTTTCTACGCTGCGCGAATTGAGCGGCATTATCGGCATGACTGAAGATAAGCGTTATGAAGTGTGGCGCTACCATGGACCGATTGAATCAAGCGTTCTGATTGCGGCCGGCGTTATTGAAGAGGACGCCGAGGATATTGAAAGCGAATATGACGGGCATGTAATTTTTTGCGGTGACATTGTGCTGAAAGCTGCAATCAATCCCATGGAAACCGAAGACTGGCCTTATTCAGTTTATTGCTGGGACTACGACGACAACTGTATTTTTGGTACCGGCATACCGCGCGATATTAAAACCCCGCAAGCAATTCTAAACACCTCAATGCGCATGCTGCTAGACAACAGTAGCAAAGCAGCTGGGCCGCAGATTGTTAAGCACAGAAAAATTCAAAAGATCGGCGGCGGGAATACGATTGAGCCATGGGGTTTGTGGGAGCTGAGCGACGACAATCTCAAGGTTTCGGATGCTTTCGGTGTGTTTGAATTCCCAAGCTTTCAGGTCGAAATGACCAACATTTTTAACATGGCGCGTGCATTGATTGATGAGCAGTCTGGCTTGCCAATGATCCAAGAGGGCGAGCAGGGCCAAGTAACACCAACGCTCGGCGGTATGTCAATGCTGATGAACTCAGCTAACACGGTGCGTCGCTCTCAAGTAAAGCAGTGGGACGACTATGTGACTTGCCCAATGATCCAGCGCTTCTATGACTGGAACATGCAATTCAATGATGACCCGACAATCAAGGGTGATCTGAAAGTTTATGCGCGCGGCACCAGTGCACTGCTTGTGAAAGAGCAGCAGGCGCAAACACTAATCACCATGCTCGACAAGTACGGCGGACACCCTGTGCTGTCGCAGTTCTTCAAGACGCAGGGTCTCGATGCGTTCCGCAAGGCAATGCAGGCCATGCACATTAACCCTGATGACTTGCTCAAGACCAAAGAGCAGTTTGAGGCGGATATTGCAGAGGCACAAAAACAAGCTGAAGAGCAGGGCTCGCAAGAAGACCCGCGCATTATTGCTGAGCGTATGCGTGGTGAGGCGAGAATCAAAGAGCTTGAAATGGAAGCGCAGCTTCGCGAAGCAGAGAACCAGCTTGAATATCAGATTGCACAAATGAAAATGCAGACTGAAATGCTGAAGATTTCAACGCATGAAAAAATCACGATTGAAACCCTGGCTCAGCGCATGAAAGAGGCTGGCATGAAGCTTGATCTTGATATGTCTAAATTTAAGACTGAGGTTCAAATCAAGCAGGCCAATGGTGAGGTTGCAAATTATGGCCTCGATTAACTTTCATTCTTCCGAGTGGGCCACTGTCTACAATGTCGCTCAAGAAAAAATCCAAGAACATGTTGCCGCGCTTTGCTCGATTAATTGCCCCCCAGAAAAAACACAAATATTGCGCGGGAGAATAGACGCGCTACGCGAACTCATCGCACAGGATGAGCTGCGCTACAAAGAATTCAAGATAAACCCCTTTAGCTAAATCCACCAACCAACCCACAGCTGCCCTTGCTCACGCGACGGCGGTGAGGATTTTTTATGCCTGTAGAAAACCAAGACGAGTTTACCGATCAAGACGCTGATGACGTGTTCGACAAAATGGCGAACACCTTAGATGCTGACAATGAAGATGGTGAGCCCGCTGACCTTGCTGACGATAACAATGAAGACGAAGACGAATCAGAGCAGGAGCAAGAGGCGAATGCGCCCGAGACTACCGATGCTGATGATGTTTTTGAATTTGACAAGCTATTGCCGGCAGCACAAAGAGTATTCCAAGACCTTGAGCATAGAAGCAAAAGCGATTCTGGCCGCGTTAGCTCACTGCAAAAGCAGATTGATGCGCAGGCTCAGCAATTAGCCGACCTTCAGGCCCAAGGCAAAGGCGACACCAAGGCAGCGCAAAAGCTAGAGGACGACATAGACGCTTCGGAAGCGAAGCTTGATGGCCTTCTCGAAGACTTGCCCGAGCTTGCTGGTTTCGTTGAGCAATTCAAGTCAATGAAAGCTGAGAACTCAAAACTCCGCAGCGACATTGACGGCGTTCGCAACACCGTGCAAGAGCAGGTTTTGGCTCCGGCACAACAACGTGCAGCACAAGAATCAGAGCAGCGTGAAATTGCAGAGCTGAAAAAAGTTCATCCCGATTATTTCGAAGTAGCTGCTAGCCCTAAGTTTGATTCGTGGCTGGAAGGCCAGCCGGATTCAATCAAAAAGATAGCTGACTCTAATGACTCGCGTGAAGTTTCTGCGCTTCTCACATTTTACAAAAATTCAAATCCTTCTCCCTCCGCAACTATCACAAAGAAAAAAGTTCAGCGAAGCATTGATGACCTGACGGTAATACCGCGCGACGGAAACGCTCGCTCGACTTCCGTTAGCGGCGATCAAGACGCTCTGTTCAATCACTTTGCGGATATGGCGGATAAGGGAAAACTTTAATTTTCCGAGGTATAAATCATGGCTACTGGCGATACTAAATACGGTGATATTTCACCACGCGTTGGCGTTGCGCTCGACACTGTTGCGCTAAAACATGCTGGCCCCGTCCTGTGCGTTGCTAAATTCGGACAGCAACGCCCAATTCCTAAAAACAAGGGCCAAACCCTTAAGATGCGCCGCGCGAAGCCTTGGCCCCTGGCTTTAACGCCGCTGGCTGAGGGCGTTAAGCCGTCGCCCTTGAAGCTTGAGTATGAAGATGTGAATTTTACGCTTCAGCAGTTCGGCTCATACGCGCGCTTCACTGACGTAGTTGAAGACACGCACGAAGACCCAGTTCTTCAGGATCTGACCATGCTGTCTGGTGAGCAAGCGGCGGAAACGGTTGAGAAAATTGTTATCGGTGCAATCACTGGTGGTACAAACGTAATGTTTGCCAACGGCGCCATTCGTACTGCTGTTAATACAAAGCTAACTATCAATGTGCAGCGCAGGTGTACTCGCGCACTGAAGTTAGCTAAGGGCAAGAAAGTTACAAAAATGCTGTCAGCATCTGTGCGCATTGGTACCAAGCCAATTGAGCGCTCTTACATTTCATTTGCGCACACTGACGTGGAAGCTGATGTTCGTGCACTCCCAAACTTCAAGACCACGGCTGAGTACGGCACCATGCAAACTCTGTGCGATGAAGAGATCGGTTCGTGTGAAGATGTTCGCTACATTCTTACGCAAAACATGACGGCTTGGGCGAATGCTGGCGGCGCGCATGGTGGTGTTGTTATGTCCACCGGCGGCACTCTCGCTGACGTTTACCCTATTGTTTACATTGCGGACGATGCCTTCGGTGTTACGTCACTTAAGGGTCAGGAGGCCATCAATATGATGGTGCTTAAACCCGGCGCTCCGCGTTCTGGTGATGAGCTTGGTCAGTGGGGCTCTGTTGGCTGGAAGACTTGGCATGCGTCGGGGATTCTTAACAACACATGGCTTGTTCGTGCGGAGGTTGGCGCAAGCGTTCTTTAATCTTTGGCACTGGGAAGGTGCAGGTATTGGGTGACTTCGGTCGCCCTTTTTTTTAATCTAAATTTTCGGTAAATACTATGTCCACGATCACGACAAATAGCCATCCAAAAACACTCAAGAGCCATCTTGAAGCTGAGCTTGGCGTTAAAGTCCCTGACGGCGCAACAACTGCAGTACAGCTTATTGAGCTAATACGCTCAAACGGTGGGACAGTAATTGAGGCCGACAAAGACACTGCTGGCGGCGGCGCCAAGGGCGATGATTCTGCGCAAAACAAGAAAAAGGCTGATATTGATGCGCTCTGCAAAACCAAGGTGCGCATGGTTTTAAACGACCGCAAAGATGCGGAAAAGCAACATACGCTTGGCGTGAATGGCGTTTTCACCACAATCACTCGCGGTGAAGAGGTTACGGTTCCTTACCCTGTTTATCACGCACTTCTGATTGCAAAGACTACCGTCTATGAGCAAAAAGGCAACGAAATGGTCGAAAAAGAAATTGCGACTGAGCCGTTGTCGGTTATTAAGTTTGACGTTCAGCCTGGCGAGTACGAAGACTAATGAATTACCTAGAGCTGGTTCGCATGGCATGGGAAGAGGCAGGGCAGTCCGGTGACGGCCCCGCTTCCGTCTCTGGCGTTAGCGGGCATCAAAAGCGCTTTGTAAATTGGGTGCGCCGCGCGTGGAATGACATTCAGCAAGAAACTGACGAGTGGGTATTTCGCAAGACCGACAAACTTGTGTCATTGACTGCAGGGCAGGAAACATTTTCTGCGGCAGCGCTGGGTTTTTCCGATCTTCAAATGCCGCTGTCACTGTTCATAATGATTGACGGTCAATACTCGCAATTGAAATTTGTTATTTCTCCGTCCTACACGCAAAATTATTTAATGCAAAATAAGCAGCCGGGGCGCCCAGGTGTTTGTTATTTCATTAATGGCACCTTTGCATTTGATTGTATTCCCGATCAAGCCTACCAGCTCAAAGTTCACTACCTGAAGGCGCCGCAAATGCTCGGCTCCAATGGTGATATTCCCGCCTGCGATGCAGTATATCATCACGCCATAGTGTGGGGCGCAGTCAAAAGCTATGCTCGATACGATGAAGATAACGCGCTCTTTATCGAAGCAAGCGAAGAGCATTCAAAGGCAATGATTTCAATGCACAGCAAGCTAACACCTCGGGTTCAGTTTGCGCGGAGTTCTTTCTAATGCTGAGCTCTGTTATTGCTGCTGGCGGATTAAATACCGAGTCGTCGCTAATGGAGTTGCGCCCAGGTGAGGCAGTTGCGCTGCACAATGTGGAGATCGATCAGTCTGGCGACTACGTGACAATGCGCGGCATTGAGCGGTTCGATGGGCGGCAAGAGCCAAACAAAGCCAGCTATTTAATTATTGGCATGTGGGCGATCGCGGGCATTGTCGTGGGTGATTTAATTGTTGCTTCTCCTTCTGGCGGTTACGCGACCGTTGTGGGTGTTGATGGCGCAAACCCTGCAGATAGACGCATTGCTGTTATCAATATCGGCGGGCCAGCAATTACGCTGAGCGATACGATAGTGGGCAATGCCATTAAGTCGCTGCCTGCCAATATTGGGGCTCGCGGCTATCAGGCACATAAGCAATATCTGTCTAATGCCGCCGAAATATTGCGCCTACCGATTACTACGGTACCGGGCATTAATGTAGTGCGCGGTATCGCAATTTATAAAAATGAAGTTTACGCATTCCGCGACCATTCGGACGGCACAACTGCGCGCATGTACAAGTCTACATCTGGCGGATGGGTTGAGGTTGCCAGCTCTGGGTTTATATTGCCTGCTGGCCGCTATGAATTCAGGGTTCACAATTTTACCGCGAGTGCCGGAACTGAAAAGCTGTTTATTGTTAATGGTGTAAATAAAGCGCTGATGTTTGATGGCGTCACATTTACACAGCTAAGCACCGGAATGACGACCGACGCCCCAAGCTCAATCGAGGTGCTGCCGTCTGATGTGCTGCTGCTAGGTTATGACAGCGGCTCACTGATGTTCGGCAAGCCAAATGACCCAACGGATTTTAGCGCCGGTACCGGCGGAGAGATCGGCTGCTCTGACAAAATCATAGGCATGGCCCTGCAGCCCGACGAGCGTGTCGCAGTGTTCTGCGAGAATTCAATTCGCATGATTGCAGGCAAGACAAAGCTAAGCATCACTATGTCGGTGTTCACTGACAGCACTGGCGCAAAGCCGGGATCAATAGCCAATATTGGCGACTCTGTTTTTATATCAAAAGCGGGTCTTACTCGCCTTGGCCGCGTTCAGTCGTTTGGCAGCTTTGCTATGACGGCGCTCGACAAGAAATTTAAAACTGCTATTCAAGACACCGTTAATTTTTCTGTTGCTGTGCGCGGCAAGAATCAGTACCGCGTGTTTTCTCAGCGCGGCTTTGTCGGTGTAACCATGAATGGCAGCGAGGTCGTTGGTGCATTCACCGGCAGCTATCCCGTTGAAATGAAGTGCGGCATATCGGGTTTCATTAACAGCGAAGAGTATGTGCTACTGGGTGGCGCTGATGGCTTTGTGTATCGCGCCGACGTTGGCGCCAGTCACGCGGGCGAAGAGTTCACGCGCATAGCAAGATTCGCACACAATCACCTTGGTAGCCCGCAGCAGCGCAAGAAATTCAAGCGCCTCACGGTTAATGCTGACTGCGAGCGCCACGAAGAAATAAAAGTATTTGCTGAGTTGGATTACTCAAGCGGCGACGCGCCTCGGCAAAAACTATCTGGCATTAATGTTGGCGGCAATGAGTGCTATTTCGGTACAGCCGTATTCGGTGAGTCCGTCTTTGGCGCTGCTGCCGACGCAATCAATCAAATTTACTTATCTGGGGTGGGGCGAGCTATTGCCCCCGCAATGATCGTTGACTCTGCCATGGCTGACCCTGTACGCATTGGTGGTTACATAATTGAAACGGAGGCGAGAGCGAAGCATCGATGATTACTAATATTGTTTTACCCGGCTTTACGAACGGCGAAACCGTTCTGGCTGATGAGCTGAATGCGATTCTACTGGAAATTAAGACGGTTTTTGGCTCTCTTATTTCTGATAATGCGCGCTCGCTTCTTTTGCCTGCGGGCTTTAGTGGCAATAACGCAATTGAAATTACCGACGTTACTGACTCTCTCGTTACGATTGGCGCAGACAATAACGCGACAATCACAAAGCTCACTTACTTAACGTCATTGATTAATTCAGCAGTCGAGGCGATGAACTCTGCGAGCGCAAGCGCAAGCGCTGCAGCGGTCACGCTGGCATCATGCCAGGCAATTCTTGAGCAGGTTCAGGCACTGCGTAATGAGGTTGAATATATCCGCAACGAGATTGTAATTATTGGCGGCGGGGGTAGCGCTTACGATGTTGCTGTTGATAACGGTTTTTCTGGAACTCAAGTTGCGTGGCTTGCGTCGCTTCAGGGTTCCAATGGAACCCCGGGGGCAGATGGCGCGGATGGTGATGTAACGGCGGCGAATCTGCCAAACACTACCGCATACAAAGAATTGGAAACATTGGCGCTTGTGGGGCTCAAATGATAACTGTGACAACTGTAAAAGCTGAAATTCAGGCGCGCATTAATGCGGTTACCGGCGCAACGGAAATAAACGATTTGCTCAAACTTCGTCAAGCCGCTGCGTCAATGGGAGTGAGTCACGCAACGATTGAAGCGGAGATACAGGCTCGCGCTAATGCAGTTACCGGCGCAACTAGCATCAATGATTTGCTGAAGCTTGGCAGCTTGTCGGTAAGAGCTGACAAGCGAATAGGCGAGATAGTTAAGTCGCCCTTTAAGGCTCCAACTTTGGATGATGGCGCCTTGATTAGAATGGCGGGCGTCAAAGTTTTGAAGAGCGCATATCCGGCGCTGGCCGAGGTGTACACGGATCAGGTGCTATTTGGGCAGCAAGTCTCGCTTGAATCGGCGCTAAGCGCGGCAGGGGTTTCCGCCGCTCCTTATATGTACGATCCAGTTTATGCGAATGGTGTTTTGCTGATTCCGAGCCAGTCAGACAAGATAATACGAAGCACCGATGGTGCGACATTCGCAAAGGTCGGTCCTGCGCTGGCTTTTACATCTATCGCTTACGACCCTGTAAATTTGCGCTGGTGGGCGGGAACTGGTAGCGGCTTGCTTTACTATAGTATAGATAATGGGCTTACGTGGGCTCAAAACTCTGCATACAGCAACGGAGGCTATCAGGTCACGTCAATTTCAATTAGCAGGTCTGGCGTTGTTTTGACGGTATTCATGCATGGCCCGTCATCTGCTGGTGGCGCTAGATGCTCGTCCAATGTTGGCTCGTCTTGGGCTGACAGCACAATCTCTGGTGGGCTTGCGGCGCACGGTGTTTATTCTGATGCTCACGGCGTTTTTATTATTGCAGCAAGAAATACAGGAAGCCTGTTCACAAGCTCTGACGGCGTAACCTTCTCTGAAAGCGGGGCCATAACCTCCGTCAATATGCCTGGATCTGCAAAATATTATCGCCGCCTTCGTGTATTTGGCGACTACATTGTTTTGCAGACCGGTTTTGAACAGCATGTTATTAGAGTGGGCGCGTCGGGTGGCGGGATTGGCGCATCAAAAGTTATTGGTGTCAGTGAGATTTCTGCCGATGTAAGCACGAGCAATATTTGCTTGTTTGCGCAGCTTTTTGATGGGTCTATTGTTGCATTGCCTCGGGCTGCGGTAACAAGAAAGCCAGTATCACTTTATCGCTACTCGGACATTTACAACCTAAAAGCGGCGCCGGTTCTTTCGTCGGTAGTTGGTGTCATGCAGGATAATTATTCTGGTGATGCGCTCATGTATGGCGGCACCATCTACTCAGGCGTAGCGGATACGCCGTGGGGGGTGTTTGTTTCGGTGTCGCAAGCGAGAGACAAATGCATTCTCATTCCAACAAAAAATTATCTTTCTACTGAAATGTACCTGCCGGACATTGCGCCCCAGCTTGATTCTGGCGGGCCTCTCTATTCCTATGTGGTGGCAAAATGACAGCATATCAATTGATTGATGGCTATTACACTGGCCGAACTGTTGAGGTTGATAACGGGATTATCGCTCAAGGCTATACAACTATTGAGCCATTGCCCTGCGCCGATGATGAGGCTGTTAGGCTGTCTGGCGAAACACAAACAATTGTTAAAAAAATTGATATTCCGGCATCTATAGAGCTGGCAAACAATTACAATATCGACTCACTAAAGGCGCAGAAAATCTACTCTTTTGAAAATGCAAGAATTCAACTTGAAAAATCAGGCTGCCCCTTTGTATTTGGCGCTGTGGGCGATACGATTCAAACGCGACATGAGCGCGACTTAATTAATATTAACGGCGTTGCCACTAGCGCAATGCTAATGAAGGCGGCAGGCATTACAACTGCTGTCATTGAGTTTCGTGCGCAAAGTGACACAAGCTATATGATGACGCCTGATGAAGCCATTGGGCTTGCTGTGGCGGTCGCAGATAGAGCGGCGAAGCTCTACTTGTCGCAGTGGAGACTTAAAGATTTGGTTGCTGCAGCGCAAACAGTCGAAGAAATTAACGCGATAAACTGGCCGGAGAATTAAGATGGCGTTGCTACCAAAAACATTGGGCGCTACTGACAAGCAAACAGAAAACATCTATACATCGCAGCAACAGCTAGGCGAACCGGGAAAAGTCAGTAAGCGTCCGGTTGAGGTTGTGCAAAAAGAACCTGACTATGATGCGATGCAGAAAAGTATTGATTTTGCAAAGTCGCAAGCGGTTACCGGATCGGTTGGCAGCAATTCTCTTGTTCAGAATCAGCTCAATACAATTCTGTCCTCTGGCTCACCTCTGCTTAAGCAGGCGCGCAATAATTCAGCAATGGCGAGCGCTGAGCGTGGTTTAAATAATTCAAGCATTGCAGTTCAGGCGGGCGAGGAAGCGGCGATTGCAAGCGCCCTGCCAATCGCACAGCAGGACGCGGGCACCTATGCAAATATGGACCTAACAAACCTTAATGCCCAAAATAACTTTGGCTCTCAGGGGTTGGGGCAAGTTTACTCGCAGCAGAATCAGCGAGCCGACCAAGCATTTACTTCTGGCGAAAACGAAAAGAGCCGAGACTTTACTGCCGGTGAGTCTGCAGCCGAGAGGCAGGCGAGGTCTGACCTTCAGTCGGCAGACCAAACGTTTCAAGCTGGCGAAAATAAGACGGGGCGAGACTTTACTGCAGAGCAGAATCAGCTAAGCGATGATCGAAACCTGCAGGGCAATAAGGAGCTTTCACAGCAAAATTTTGAACAAAGCCAAACAATGGAGCAGCTTCAGTCAAAAAACAATCTGGCGATGGAAGACATTAGATTTGAGTATTCTCAAGTATTAAATTCATCAGCGACCGCGAATGCTATTTATCAAAATCATGCGCAGTCGGTTGCAAATATTATGTCGCAGCCGAACATGACCCCGAGCCAAGCGGGGGCGGCAATTCAAGTCCTCAACCAAACAACCAAAGATAATCTTGCGCTTGCTGGTGCGCTTAGCGGCGTCGATCTGTCGGGTTACGCTCCATCATCCTCGGTTAGTGGAACATCTACCACGGATAAAAAGGGTAATGTAACCAATACGTTTAATGCAAATCAAGCATCGACCACGGGAAGCACCGAGCAGGCTGACGCACCCTCTAGCAATAGTGCCAGTAAAGAGGCATGGCTATCAGAGGTTATCAGCGTTACACGTCCTGGCACCTTGGCCCGCTTTGGCTCTGTAAGAATGACGCGCGCCGAAGCGATCAAAAAAGGCTACATAAAGGATGATTACAAGTCATGATTAGACCGGCGCGAATAAGTGATTTTCCGCAGTGCGAGGCAATTGCCTTGCGCCATGCCGAGCGGTACCCAGAGCTTCGACCAAACCGTGACTCAATGCGCAAGCTGTTCTCTGAGTGCGCATCTTCCGCACGCAATTTTTCATGCGTGTCTGAAGTGGATGGCGTTATTGTTGGTGTCATTTTGGCGCTATCAAGCGATCACCTTTGGGCACAAAAGCAAAGCAGCTGCATTTTAATTTGGGCGTGTGAAAAGTCTGGCGACGGTATTAGCATGCTGCGCAAGTATCGTGACTGGGTGAGGGATAGGCCCGGCATTCGTCGCGCTGGATTTCAGTTTGACATTGACATTGATCAACGTATTTTGAACGCAATCGCTCGTGCCGGATTTGCTCGGCATGGCGGCTGCTACTTACACACTAAGGGGCAATAGCATGGGTCTTCTGTCGGGTTTAAAAAAGTTAGGAAAAAAACTTCTTAGTGGCGCCAAGAAGGTTTTTAAAAGTGCAGTAACAAAAGTTGCAAAGGTTCTAAACAATAAGTATGTGAAGTTTGCCATGCTTGCAGCTGCCGTTATTGTTCCTGGTATCGGATTAATGACTTCGGGGTGGAGCGGTGCCGCCGCAAATGGTGCTGGATTAATGGGTAAGGTTGGCGGAGCGCTAGGCAATCTTGCAAAGGGCACGGCTCAGGCTGTCTTAAAAATGGTAGTCACTCCTGTTAAGGCTGTACTTAATGCTGGAGCAAAGGGGGCGAGCATGTTCAGTGCAAATGGCCTAGCAAGCACTCTATCAAATAGCGCAAAAATGCTTGGAGAAAAGGCAGGCTCATTATTTGGCCCAATTCAAAAAGACAGCCTATCCCAAATCATTCAAAAGTGGAGCGGTGGCGCGGCTACTACTGATGGCGTTGCGGCGGGTGCGGTTAATACTGCTGCAGGCCTGAATGAAACCAGCGCACAGTTTGGTGACATTGCGCAAAAAGTTACCGCTGATGGCGGCTTAACGTCGGCGGCACAGGCTGCTAGTAATGCCGGTAATGCTGCCGGTGGCGGAGGGCTGCTCAAAAAGACACTGGGGTTTGTAAACAACAATCCAGAGGTTGCTAAGATGGCGTTCAGTGCCGTTTCATCTGCAATGGCCCCCGATGAGGCTGACCTAATGAAACAGCAGTATGACCTTGAAAATAAGTACCGACAAGAAAAAGATCAGCAGTGGAATAACTTCAGCAATCCAACTGCAGCTGCTGTGCAGCAACCAGGAGCGCAACAGCCCTACGACTGGCGCAAGCGCGCGCAGGACGCACGAGACCTAATCAATAACCCAAGACCGCTGCTGTCGCGCTCAACTCAAGGGGCCTACTAATCATGCAAATGCCAAATCAGGCACCACCAGAAAATGAAATGACAGAGCCTGCCGGCAATGAGCAGCAAGAAATGAGCGCTCCCGGCACTGAAGATGCCACGCCAGAAGAGGAGGCGGAGCTTCAGCGTGCGCAAGCCGCACTTGGTGATGTGCTCTATAAAAATGATGCGTCATTCAACGCGATAGTTAAAAAACTTTCTTCTCAGAATGTCCCGGCGGGCGACCGTCTTGTCGATACGACTGTAATGCTGGTTGGCGACATAGACGGCAAAATAAATCTTGATGAGGCCGTCATCCTTGAATTTACCAGCGTTGTGTATGATGCACTGTATGAGATAGGCCAAACAGCTGAAGTAATGGAGATTCCCGACAAGGATTTGAAGCAAGGTCTCTCTGTTGCCTTGCAGCTAATTATGGAAACGTATGGCGTTGACGCCGAAGAATACAATGAATTTATCGAATCGATGGGCGAGAAAGGCGCCAATGATTTAATCAACTTCTATAAGGGAGAAACTGCCAATGGGTAGCATCCTGAAAAAAGCAGTGCGCGGGCTCGCCTCTGCTGGCGCTGAAATAGCAACAGATAGACTTTCTGAGCTGCGCCAACGTCGCCTAGCAGAATTCCAACAAAACCTTGGGCGCGAAGAGCGCGATACGGAGCGTGCAGACCGTAAGGCGGAGCGCCAGCAAGAGGTTGATATGCGCACAAGCGAGCGGGTGCAGGATATGGATTACCGCAAGTCGCGCGACTCCGCGCAAGATGCTCAGCATCAGCAAAACATTGAGCGCAGTGATCGCCAGTTTGATACTACTATGGGCGCTCGCGGTGAAGAGCAGGAGTATTCGCGTGTCAGTGGCGCCTATCAATCCGCAATGGGCTCTGTTACTGCTGCGCAGCGTCAACTTGAGGCGGCTATGAAGATGAAGCCGCCGGTTGATGACGTTGGGCAACCAACCAATGATCCAAGCTTTGGCGCCTCAAGAGAGCAAGCTATCGCGCAAGCTCAGGATGCGCTTGAGCAGGCAAAAGTTACCGCAATGCGAAGCCATAAGGAAATTAGCAGCCGGTTCCCGCAGTATAAAAAGTATTTTGATCCTTCGTCACCAGCCACCAGCACGCAGCAGTCGCAAGCAATTCCACCACTTTTAAGGCGTTCAGCCGCTCAATAACACTTGAGTTTTTCCGCGCTTTAATGCCTAATATTGCCACTCTCGCGCTCTGCGCCCGTTCTAAAAATCCCACCACCAAGGCCAGCTATTTAGCTGGCTTTTTTCGTTTTGGAGCTATCCATTTTGTTGCCACCAATCAAAACAAGGTTTGATGACTTTGATGAAGAAGACGCGCGCCTGTACGATACGCTTTTTGGCGGAAGCCTTGAGCGTGACCGCCAAGCAGCGATTGAGCGCGCAGCTTACTATGAGAAGTTAAATTCTCCTGCCCAGCAAGAGGCGCCGCAAGAGGATTCGTATTTTCAGCGTTCAGCTGGTGAGCTGGCGGGCGATATTGGTAGTGGCCTTGCGAAGGGTGTCAACTCTGTTGGTGGCGCCCTTGTTCAGACCGCTGATGCCGCTGTGCGCTATGCGGATAGGCTCAACCCTGTGTCACAGCTTGCGGCAAAGTATGCGCCTGAACTTACAGCAAAATCCAATGCCGCCTATGATGATGCGCAAGCATCCGCAGAAGGTTTGTTCAAGAATAACCAAGATTATTGGCAAGGTAAAAAAAGCGAAAGCATTCAGGGTGATGCGGCTTACATAGGGCAGGGCGAAGGCTTTGTTGACACGCTATCGCGCGTGGCCGAAAGACCGCAGGCATTGCCTGACCTTGTTGCCGACTCCGCTGCATTCATGGTGCCCGGTGCATGGGCGGCAAGAGCATTGAATGCCTTTAAAGTTGGCGCTGCCGGAATTACTACGGGCTCCATGGCTACCGGCGCCGTGCTTGATGCTGGCGCAACTGGGGTGCAAGCCAAGCAAGAAGTAATGAGCATGACGCTTGAGCAGCTCATGGAGTCATCACCCGACTATCAGGGCATGGTTGAATCTGGCATTAATCCTGATGACGCCAAGCTTGAGCTTGCTCGCAACGCGGGCTTTACCGCGCAAGCAATTCAGCTGCCAATTTCCTTTCTTGCATCAAAACTAACCGGTGCCGGGAAGCTGGAAAGCGACTTCTTTACAGGGAAGGGCGCAAAAGGCTTTTTCTCCACTATCGCCAAAGAAATGGGCGAAGAGGCGGTGCAGGAATCGTCAGCTCAAATGGCGCAAAATACTGGCGTCAATCTGTATGCCGATAATAATAAATCGATTACCGATGGTGTGGGCAATAGCGCAGCGCTCGGTATGGCTGCTGGTGGCGCGCAAGGTGCTGGCGTTAAATCCATTGGCATGATCACCGGAAGGAATTCACCACAAGTCGATGATGGCGGATTAGATCGGCCAACAAACGGTGAGAGAGTTGGCGGCGGCCTTCTTGATGACATGCAGCGCGAGCAATTACAGCCTGAGGCGCCCGCCGTTGTTCACACCGGCAACCCCGATAATCCCGACGACCGCTTTAAGTTTGAGCTGGATCAGAATTCTTTTGTGTCCGGCCTTCGTGCGCGTATTGATGCCCGCAAGGCTCAAGAGGCGGCTAAGGCTCAAGAGTTGCAGCCAGTCACCGCAAGCAACCCATACTTTGATAACCCAGATCAATCTTTCGCTGATGCAGCGCGTAGCTTTGGCGAGCAAAATGGCCTGATTCAAAAGCCAATTGCCTATGATGGCGGCGTTAACTTTGAGCGCTCAAGCATTCCGGCGCCTGAGTCAAGCGGCCTATCATTAGCGCCACTTGAGCAGCCGGACAATGGCATTGAATTTACTGCGCCAGAAAAGCCGCTGCGCACTAACGACTTGGCTGTCGGCGTCGAAAAGGCCATATCCCAAAATATTGACCGCGCGCGCAACGCGAGAATGCCTGAGAATCTTAAGGACGTTCGCCTGTTGCGCAACCGCTACCGCAAGCATCTTGAGTCTGTGGCCACAAGCCTCGATTCAAGCCCTGACGCTACCTCAAAGCCTGACAGCCTGCTAGATTTTGCCACTAAAAACGGTGGGCTGAATACGGCCGCATGGGCGCAAGAGGGCGTTGATCCTGCTGACGCCAAGATAGCCAACAAAGGATTTGCTAAAACCTTCCGCAATGAAGGAGGCTTAACGCCTGATGATTTGGCGGAGCTTGCCAGCCAAAACGGTTACCGCGGATTCACTGACGACAGCGGTGCCCCCGTTTCCGGTGCTGCATTGAGCGCTGTGCTTGACGAGATTGGCGGCACCAAGAAACATTACTCCAGCGAGCAAGGGGGTGCGCTACAAGCTGCGCAATCCGCCCCAAGCTTTGTTGCTGACCTAAAAGAGTTTGGATCCCCGGATATAATCAAGCGCGCAATAACTAAGGCGCTTGCAGGCGAAAAGCTTGGTTCAAATCAGGCGGCCATTGTGCAAGAGGTGCTGGATAACGCTAATCGCCACACCCGCGACGAGAGCGGTATTCGCAACAAGTGGGAGACTCGCGCAAAAGGCATGCTGGCAAACCGCGCCAACAAGGCCATAGAACAGTGGCGCAACCGCGACGAGCATGCGCAAGATGCCACCGGCCCCGAGGCGGCGCTTAATGAAATAATGGATGATGCCGTGGTGCAATTAGGTATTGATCCTGATACCGTTAAATCTGCCTACGACAAATACGCTGCGCGCTACCCCGACAGCATCGGCAAGCAAACCTATGCAATGAAAGCGTGGGTTTCCGCTAATCAGCCAAACACCCAAGAGCATTTGAATGATGGACAAAAAACCAGTGTTTCCCGAGATAGAGATAACGGACGAAATGATAAAGGATTACCCGTTCAAGGATCATCCGGTGAACGTGGAGCGACTGAAAGCGGGGTTCGACTTCCACCGAGCAGCGAAGCAGGCCAAGGTGGACGCGAGGCGCGAGCAGTTGCGCAAAGTCCACAAGCTGAATCAGGAAGCGATAGCGCGGGGCGAGACGCCGGACTACGACAACCAGTAAGCGACCTACCTGAAGGCTGGGATAAGTCATTACTCAAGGCTCGCCGTATTGCCAAGGCTGATGGCGTGGCCGACTACAACAAGCTCAAGCTTGCCGACTTGGTGCCAATGATTCGCGCCAAGCATCAAAAGCTAAAGGCTGACCATGTTGCGGGCAACCGCAACATGGTCGATCCGATCAAGGCTGGCCCAAGCAATAATCAAGAGCCAATCAAGAGCGCAGGCCCCGCCAATACTGAGCCAGCCGCCGATTCGCCCCCATCAGATCAAGAGCCGGTCAAGCAACCATCAAGCAAAGAGCCCCAGCCAAGCGCTGGGGTTTCTGCTTTTGAGGGGCGCAATATTGACGGCGACTGGATTGAGTTTGCGAAAGACTCAGGCTCTTTAAATATTCCTCGCGCTGAAATGCCACAGATAAAAGCAGAGCATCGCGGCGCAATGGTTAATTTCCTTAATGCGCGCGGTATCGATCACGAAGAGCAGCTGGTCCCAGCGGATGAGCTAAAACCCACACAGAAAGAATTCTCACGCTCAAAAGTTGCCAAGGCCAAAAACTTTGAGGGCGGCTCGCGCTCAATTCTTGTTTCAAGTGATGATCACGTGCTTGACGGCCATCACCAATGGCTAGCAAGTTTAGATAAGGGCGAAGAAGTTAGGGTCATTCGACTTGATGCGCCAATTAAAAAGCTACTTGATGCCGCGCATGAATTTCCTAGCTCGACGACTGAAGAGGCGCAGATCACTACAAAAGGCACCAAGCTTGCCGATAAAGCCACCGAAACAATTGCTGACTTTGGTGAGAAGCTAGAGGGCGCGAAAAAAGATACTCGCAGCTTGCGCGAAAAACTTTCTGATAAAGAGATCGATACCGCTGCAGTCCCTTTGAGTAAATCATTCCCTCAGCCCGATTATGAAAAGCTTGCTGCTGCTGGTGTGCCGCAAGATATTCTTGCGTTTGTTGCCCAGATTCGCGGTGAGATTAAAAACAAGCCAAAGCGTGGAGTTAAGAGCTGGTCAGATACAGTAAATGCAATGCGCAGCTTTGCGAATGACCTGCTTGAAGGCCGCATTGCTCTTGATTCACTGATCAAAGAAATGCGCCCGCGCGGCTCCTACATGAGGCACATGGCTGATGTTGTTGCTATTGCCAATGAAATTCTTCCAAGCCAGATCAAGGATTTGGGTTCGTTCAAGCTTGAAGACCAACATTACTCAGTTTATCGCGGCGAGAAAAATGTCGATAAGTGGGTGGTGACAAATACGGGCGGGAAGCAGGGCGAATTCAGAACCAGTCGCGGACAAGAAACGCATTTTGACACCAAAGAGGAATCTCTTGCATTCATTAAGTCGCAAGTATCTACAAGCGACGCATCAGGCAAGCCAATAGTTAAGTTTGATATTTGGTCCGTGCGTGGTCAGGAGGGTGTCTGGGTTGGCAAAAAACTTGGCACTAGAAAATACATTGAGCTTAAAAAATTCGATGCTGTGCGTGAGGCAAAAGACTATATTGCCACCAATAACAATGATCTTGTTGAGCTGCTAAAGCATAAAAAACAGATTGGCTCTGAGCGTAGGGCGGAGCAAAACGAGCGGGTAGGTAAAGACTATCGTCGCGGCTCCAATGTCACTCAAGATCTATTCAATGAAACCTTTGGTTTTCGTGGCGTCCAGTTTGGCAATTACGTTGAAAATGACAGGCGCCAGCAGGACTTGAATAACGCCTATGACGGGCTGCTTGATCTTGCTGACGTTCTTGGCATTCCACCTAAGGCAATATCTCTCAATGGTGAGCTTGGCTTGGCTTTTGGTGCCCGAGGCAGCGGCGGAAAAGATGCGGCAAGTGCACACTATGAATCACAAAAGGTAGTTATCAATCTCACAAAATCTAATGGTGCTGGGTCGCTTGCTCATGAGTGGTGGCACGCATTGGACAACTACTTTGCAAAGATGGGCGGACTTGAATCAAAGTCTGGCGAATTCCTAACGGAGCTTGATAGACCTAAAAGAAAGCAAATAATGCGCGACGGGCGGACAACTGTTGTTGCTCTTGATCCTGCTGAGCTCGGCGTAAGGCCTGAGGTGTATGACGCCTTCAAGGGTGTGGTAAACACCATTAAAAATGAAACCAAGCTTTATCAGCGCTCAGCTGTTCTTGATGGGCGCAAAACTGCCGATTACTGGACGACAACAAGAGAGCTGACCGCGCGGGCATTCGAGCGGTTTGTAATAGATGAGTTGGCGGCAAAGGGCTATGAGAGCGACTATCTTGCATCAATACTGCCAAAGGATGCGTGGGACGCTAGCGAGTCATTTTTTGGCAATACTAGTGAGAGCTACCCCTATCCTACGGATGAAGAGGCGGCAACAACTAATGCCGCTTATTCAAAGCTTTTCGATGCGATTGAATCAAAAGAAACTGAAAGCGGCACGGCTCTTTATTCGCTGACCAATGACGAAAAAGCCCCCGAAGGAGTCTCAAAGCAAGTAGCTCAAGCTGTCATCGACGCAATCCGCAAGGACTGGAAAAACACCCTAATCAAGATCGAAGCCGTAGCGAATGTTTCCGAAATGCCGGCGGCTGTGCGCGAGCGAATTGAGCAAGACAAGCTGCTCAATGAAAAGGTTAAGGCTGTATTCCATGGCGGCGCCGTCTATATCAATGCTTCCGCGCTTAAAGATTCCGCTGCGGTTGAAGCTGCAGTATTCCATGAAGTCTATGGTCACTACGGACTGCGCGCGCTCTTCGGGCAAGATACAAGCCGTGCAACTGCGCGACTGTTTGTCGCCATGGGCGGAAACAAAGGTTTGCATGACATTGCTAAAAAGCATGGTGTTGATTTATCGAAATACGAGAAGCTATTGGCGAGCAAGCCTGCCGATACCCGCGCAGAAATTCTTACTGATGAACTGCTTGCCCATATCGCCCAAGACAGTCGCCCAAGCGTTAAGCGCTGGTTTCAGGAGTTGATAGGCGCTGTTCGTACCTGGTTGCGCGCCAACGGCTTTAAAAGCCTTGGGGTGATGGATGATAACGAGATAATGCATCTACTCAAGCAAAGCCGCGAGGCCGCGCGCGACTTAAACCTTGACGGCGGCGCTACCGCTAAGGTGCTTTTGAGCGATGAGGAAATACCAACTGAAGAGCTGCAGGCGGCCTATGCGTTAAGCGATGCTCCCGCAAAAACCAAAGAGCTGATTGGCGATGATCCGCTTCTAAGTGCTTGGGGCGCTATAGCCAAAGCTGATGGTGTATTCCAGCTCCCCGTTAGCGACAAAACCGACTTTGTTGGCATTGCCCAAGAGCTTGAAGGTGATCGCGGCTTTCAGTCATATGAAGCCGACGAAATGGCCGAAATGAACAAGCATGGTGCCAAGAAGGCATGGCGTATTGTCACTCCCAATGGCAGCAAGGCGGCGGTTTACGAAAACGGCGACAAGGTTTGGATTGATGTATCTGACCTTGAAACGGGCGAGGATGGAAAGCGCATTTACAACATGGTTGCCAGCTATGCTTACAACAATGACAAGGTGTTCATAGGTGATCCGGGCGGGCTATCAGTAACCGCCAAGTCGCGCAGGCTTGAGAATATGATCAGCTCTGCGCTGAAATTCGGCACCACTCGCCACTTGCAGCCCCATAAGCTACAGCTCAACGACGGCTTTGGTGTTCCTGGGTTGAAGTGGAGAAAGGGCGATGATGCTGGCAATTTAAAAAATATGATCATGGCTAGCTATGAGTCAGTGAAAAAGCAGTTTCCCAAAATAGAAAATCTCGCCTACAATCAAAGTAAGGATATATTTGAGGATTCCACCAATGGCAACGAGTTCACAAGACAAGATTTTCGAGAGCTTGCCCAAGAAGCGCGAGGAGTGCGTGACGCGGGAGCAGGCGGAGCTTCACCATCAGCGGGCCGCACTACGCTTGAAAGAGCGGTACTCACACATACCATTCTACGCGGAACGAGCGGCCAAATATCCGAACTACTGGGAAGGCTTAGCGGCGTCGGCAGTGAACGCCTAGCCGGCAATAATGCGATACTTTACTCGCTAGCAAATAACTCCAAGACCCGCTCACAAGGCGGGTTTTCTGCATCTGATCAAACCGAAACGGCAGCATTCAAAAAATGGTTTGGTGATAGTAAAGTGGTTGATGCTCAGGGTAAGCCGCTGGTTGTTTATCATGGCACCCGTCGAGACTTTAGCGAGTTTGAGATTACCAATCCACATGGCGCGGCAGGCAATCCGAAAGGAGCCTACTTCACAGCTGACCGCAGCGTGGCAAAGCAGTACGCAGAAAACGATGACGGCGAACATGATGGCAAGTCGCGTATCATCGCCGCATACTTGCACATTGAAAATGATGGCGATGGCAAGATCATCGATAGTGCTTATCGTGGTCGTGAGTATGTGGTATTCGATCCGGCCAATATCAAGTCAGCTATTGGAAATAATGGGAGTTTTGACCCCTCCAATCCCGACATTCGCTACAGCCTTGAATCTGATGGCGACCCCGAAACCCGCCGATCTGGCGGGTTTTCTGTTTCTGGGCTTCAAGAAAATCCAATAGTGTTTGGCATTGGAATAGATTCTATTTTGCGTGTATGGCAAGACAAAATGCGGCCACTACTGCGCACGCAGGAGGCCATTAAGTCGAGCGGTGGAAAAATAGCTGAGGCTGAAAACTCCTACCTTGCAGAAGAGGCTTTCCACGGGAAAACTGAAAATGATCTTCGCAAAATGCGTGAGCGATACCTAGAGCCGATGGCGCGAAAGATGGCAGCTTATGATATTGAGCGCGACGAGCTTGATATGTATTTATGGGCGAAGCATGCGCAAGAACGTAATGCGCAGATAGCGAAAATAAACCCCGATATGCCCGATGGCGGCTCAGGCATGACCAATGCGCAAGCCGAACAAATAATCCAGCAGGCAGAAAAAGACGGCAAGAAGCAGCAGCTTGAAGACCTTGCGAGCATTGTTTATTTGTTGCTTGATGAGAAGCGTCAAATCATGCGCCACTCGCTTGCTGATGATTCCATGGTTGACACTTGGAATAATGCTTACAAATATTATGTGCCGCTCAAGGGCAGGGCTGTCGATGATTCTGGCGGGAGCTATCCGCGAGTTGGGCGCGGCTTTGATATTCGCGGCAAGGAGTCGTTGCGCGCCCTTGGTCGCCGTACCAAGCCTGAATCACCAACACTGCATGCGATCAAAGACACAACCGAATCCATTATTCGCTACCGAAAAAATGAAGTGGGTAATGCCTTCCTTGCGCTCGTAGAGGCTAACCCCAATCCAGAATATTGGGAGGTGCATGACGCATCAAGCCCCGACTTTGAAAGAAAGCTGCTGAAGAAAAATGGCAATGAGGTTGTCGGCACCGCGAAAGTAATCAACAAAGAGGATTACTTCATCACCAAGCGCGACGGCAAGGAATACTACATTCGCATAGAGGACCCGCTACTCATGCGCGCCATGAAAAATCTTGGCCCAGAAAAAATGAATTGGATTGTAAGGCAGCTTGCCAAAGTGTCGCGCTTCCTTTCGTCCATGGTTACCAGCTACAACCCTGAGTTTGTTGTAACCAACTTTTCGCGCGACATACAGACAGCAATTTTAAATCTTCAGGCTGAAATTGATTTACATGACGGCAAGGCCAGGGGCAAGAAGATAACGGGGAATATGCTGAAGGGTGTGCCCATGGCGGCCAAGGCCGTTTACGCAAGCCTTGGCAATAAGAGGCTAACTGGTGAGCTTGCTGAGTGGCAGAAATCTTTTGATGACTTCCGCAATGACGGTGCAAATACTGGGTGGTTTCAGTTGCTTGATATTGAGCAACAGGCCTCAGAACTTACCGACCTTATGGAAATGAACAAGGCGACAGTCAAGGGTACGTTCCTGAAAAATAGAAAGCGCATAGGTGACTTCGTCGGGAACATTAACAGCTCTGTCGAGAATGCCATTCGGCTGTCTGTGTACAAGAGCGCGGTTGACTCCGGCATCACAAGAAAGCAGGCCGCATCGCTTGCTAAAAACCTAACGGTAAACTTTAACCGCAAAGGAGAGGTTGGCGCATCCATGAATGCGCTGTACATGTTTTTCAATGCTTCAGTGCAGGGGACTGCCGCATTTGCCAGAGCAATGGGCACACTAAAGATCGATGAAAATGGAAAGCGAAAACTGAATGTCGCACAAAAGGCAGCCATCGGAATAATGATTGCCAGTTACGGCCTTGCGTTGATTAATAGGGGTTTTGCTGGCGAGGATGATGACGGCGAAAACTGGTGGGATAAGGTGCCGGATTACGTGAAGGAGAGAAATTTTGTTTTAATGAAATCGATCTGGGGCGGGAAGAAAGGGGAATACATAACGATTCCCTTGCCTTATGGTTACAACATATTTAATGCGCTCGCCACCTCGGCTGATTCGGCTGTGAGCAGCAAGAAGGGCATTGGTGAAGCTGCGGGTTCGGTAGTCAAGGCGATGATGGGGGCCTTCTCTCCCCTTGGTGTGGCCGAGTCGAATAGCTTTGCTGGGTCGGTAACCCGGACAATTGCGCCAACAGCCATAAAGCCGCTAGCGGATATGGCAGCCAATGAAAACTTTTTTGGCAGCAGCATATTCGCTGAAAATTTTGAATTCGGCACACCAAAACCTCAAAGCCATTTGCACCTAAGGTCGACCAATGACTTTTGGGTCTGGACCTCTGAATTCTTAAATGATGTTACCGGGGGCTCTGCATATAGAAGCGGGCTGGTTGATGTTAGCCCCGACAAGATGGGCTATGTGTTCAATTATTTTGTTGGCGGTGCAGGTCAGTTCTATTCAAGAATTGCGCACATTGGAATCAAAAAAGCTCAGGACAGGGAAATAGAGCCTACAGACATACCATTCCTTCGCCGCTTTACTGGTGAGGTTAAGTGGTACAAGGACCAGCAGACCTTTTACGAGCGGAAAGACGAAATAGATCAGGCTGCAGCTGAATACAAGTCAATGCCCTACGGAAGTAAGGAGAGGGCTGCCTTTGCTGAAAAGCATAAGGCGCTACTGTCCCTCTATGGGGATGCGAAAAAAAGAGCAGCAAAGCTTGCTGACTTAAGAAAGCTGAGAAACCGAGTGACCGACAGCGAGTCAATTAGCGAGCGAGAAAAGGAAATAAAGCTTAAGCCTATTGAGCTTAGAATGAGGATTGTTATTTCTGGGTTTAATCGCGAGTACGGTAAAGGGAAAGATTAAGGCCACGGGCTATTCTCAAATCCTCCCGATATGGCATTGCCAATTATCGTAAAGATAAAGATTAAGCCAAACAAGACATAGAATGCGTTGGCGAAATACTCCCCCCATGGCGCGCGGTTAGTCCACTCGGCAAGGGCTCGTAATTTTCTGGCAGTATATTTGAACGGGTTCATGGCTTCTCCTTTTCCCCATGATCTTAAACTTTTTATAAATTAACAAGGCCCCTTCATTGGGGCTTTTTTTATGGTGAAAATAATGAGGCTAGTTTCTCCGTCGCAGTGGCTTTTAAACCCAGGAACCAGTAAGTACGAATCAAACTATGTTGCGCCACCTATCAACAAAACGATCACAGTAACCGCAACTGGTGGACAGAATTTCGGGGGTGGCCCTAGTGTTGCCATTTTCGATCAGTTTATAGGAAACCACCTACAGCCAGCGTTCAGGGCGCCAGACGTCGGGACGTGGACTAGCATCTGCGCAGGGTTTAGTGGAGTTCCTAAGCTGTATTTTGACGCAGCTACAAACCGGACATGGCTAGCGGGGCGTGATCCTGAGAACTTCGCCCAAAATGCCGACAATTTCGCGGGGCTGTTTAAAAAGTTCGACGCCACCGCAGAGTATAGATTTTCAGTGAGGGTGTACGTACCGGTGGGCAAGGTTTTTCCCGGTGCGCCGAGTGCAGGCGTTTTTCCCCCGAACTCAACGTGGAAGATGACGTGGCTGGGCGTATCTTCGCCTGCAAATACAGACATAGCAAGTACCGGGATTCCACACAGAAACCTGTGCATCCCTAGCCATACCGGCAACGGCGCTATATATGTTGGGGGCAACAGCAACGCCCCCAGCTGGTGGGATGGCTCTCAGTATAGAACCATCACATCCGCGTTTTCGCTAACAGCTCCCACGCTATATTCATACTATCAGGACGGCGCTGGGGTGCATGACGAATACAATAGAACTGTTGAAATGTTGTATGCGAATGACAATGGCGGTAGCTGTACTGTTCGCACAACTACAGACCCATTCGCAAGCTCCGAGCCTGATTCGAGTTTTACGACTAGGGATTACAGCGGTATAAGAATACCGGGCTGGATCGGCAACGTCACAAACTGGTCTAATGTTGTTCCTCTGTACAACGATTTCTATTTAGCAATGGGGACTAATTCTCGCGCCGGGATATACGTATCAAACTCACCGCTACGGACGGGGCCGTCAAATAAACATACGCTGACGCCGCAGATCTGGACTGCGGGGACTGTGCAGGCCGTGCTGGCTGAGCACAACGATTTTGGTGAAAACACTCACATTCATATTGAGCTAGCTGACGGGACGTGGCTTGAAAACGTAGCATTCACGAGGTCGTAAAATGTCAGATGTATTGTTAGATTCAACGCCGCTAATTATAGACGGTGCGGGTAACGCTACTGCGGTGATTCCGGTACTTCCTGCAGGCCCAGACCGTAACCTTATAATCACTGTGCAAATGTACAACGGTGCCACAAATTCACGTACCCCAACTTTGGTGACCGCAAACAGTCAAGATGCGGCATACATCACTGGAGATCCTGTGGGTGTTGATATTCCTCGCGTAGCTTTGGCGTCCTATGTTTTTTTCGAGCATCAGATTCCATACATTGAGGGGCAGATACTGTCCACGTCGGGACAAGGGGGGACATTAAAGTCGGTTGAATATTGCGTTCTTCAGAACCGCTCGCAGCAGCTTCCAATAAATAAAAATTATGGCACCCAGGCAAGCGGAACGATCACGCTACCATTAACTCGTGAAGCAAATTCAATTACAGTTGCTCGCGGTGCTTGCTCATCGTCTAGCACAAACCTCACATTTGCAAACCCTGCGCGCGCAGGGTCTGTTGGTTCAACTCGGCTAATCTCATACGCAAACGTTGTTGACACGGCGAGGACTGCTGATTTTACATCATCGACGAGCAGTAGTTATACACACGCACACGTATTCAATGTTAAAGAAGTGAGCGCGCAAACTATCGTAAGTGTGAATGGCGGTGCAGGAATTAATGCAGGATCAACGGGAAACACTGCTGTATTAACCGGATTTGGCGGAGCATCAACAAGCGGGACATTTGCAAGCAAGGCTCTAACAAATCTCGGTGGAACTGCAACAAATCCGACGTTTGATTTTGGCGGTTTTGTAGACGGTCAAACATTCCCGCTAATCGGCTCTAGCCAGAATATTATATTCAACTATTTATCTGAGACTGCAGTTTTATCAGTTGTTGCTAATTCAGCGGCAGGGATGACGCCGGCTACAGTCGACACGCCGGATTTGTACGACCCTAAAAAGCTCGGCTTCCATTTAAAGGCAGCGGGCTACACTCCGGTAAATGGGGATTTATTAATAGGCACTGATGCGGATGCAACATGGTTGCCGGATACGGGCGGATCTGCACCATCGGTGCCAGTAACGACGCCCGTATGGCATAGGGTTTTAGCAACCGGAATCATGTACGGCTATCTAGTAACCATAAATGCAGACGGTACAATTTCAGCTTCAAGAAATCTTATTGCTGGCTCAAAAATCAAAGGCAATTTAATCAAAGGCAATCTAATCAAAGGGTACTATCTATGATGCAACCAATTTCAAGACCGGAAGTTATTGCCAATGGCGTAACTGCCGTAGTTGATCTGGCAAAAGAGCGGCAACTTACGCGAACTGTGGTTACGGTTAATAGTGGAACAAGCGGGGTGCTGACATTCAGAGTTAGAACAATTGGCGGGCAGCTTGAATCTCCTGAGGCGCCAAGTACGCTTGATGCAGCGCTAAAGAAAACAATTTATTTTGACGGCGCGGCGCTGGAGGCAATTGAAATAGCTAATGCAGGAGCAAGCCCCGTTACCGTGGTTATAACTCAGCTGGCGCCTTAGTCGCACCAGCTGATTTTTTTAGCTCCGTAGTAGGGCACTGCAAGTCCCGCCTTAATTAGCTCGTCGCCAATCACTTTGCCGTCGGCTACAGCTATCGCAAGAATACGAAAATATTTGTCCCGCCTCATTGATCGCAGCTCGATCTTTTTCGCGCTGCGTATCATTTCAACTGTAAATTGTTTCGCCTTCCTCGCAAGATCAATCTCTCGTTTGCACTTACCGCGCAGCTCGGGGGTGTCAATTCCGTAAATCCTTACGCTTATGCTTTGGCCTATGATCGGTGGCCAGCTATCCATTTGGGCGGTAAATGTATCGCCGTCATAGATTGTAGTCACCCTGGACACGGTGGCATTGCCGTAGGGTTGCTTGTTGGCTAGGGCGGGGGCGCTGACAATCATGACCAGCAGTGCCGCGACAATAAAAATCTTCATTCGCCCACCCAGTATGGGCAGCCAAAATTTGCATCGACTTCAAGCGTTGCGGTTGCGTCGCCAGTAATAGTTAATGCGCTCCACTCGTAGCTAATGCCGCAATCACCAGATTCAGGCCAACCCTTAAATAGGTCCATGCACTGCGGGTCAGCCTCCATTTGCTCAAGCACTTTTTTCTTGTCACCTTGCCAGCATGCACAGGTGTAGCACCGCTTTATTTTGGCGTCACTGGCGATTATGGGTGCTATTTTATTCATGCTATTTTTCCTCCTACCTTATTCGCTTAAAGACCACAAACTGGTCGCTAAGGGCGTGAAACTCATACCCGTATCGCTCCGCGTAATGCTCCAGTCTATTTATGTAGTGCTGAACAATGTGCGCAGGCGCGCCGCTTGGAATGCGGCTGCCTACGGCCGTCTCGGCATCGGTAGCGCTGGACACTATAAATTTTTCACCTGAAAAGTTAATCATATAAAATCCTGATGATTGGCGATAGATTGGCAATATACAGTATTTTTAGTTAGCCTTTGTCGCCAAAACATGTGCGTAGATGGATTTTTGGGGATGAAGGTAACCATAAGCTGCAACCTAATATCTGGTTTGCATCTTCGGAAACATGTTCGGAAATTGATTTGATGTAAGCGGGTGCTTACTGGGAGAGTGCAGGTAAAATGGGGTGACTGATGGGGATCGAACCCACGACCACTGGAATCACAATCCTCGGCACAACTCTTTACAATCAACACTTTAGCATGTTTTTTCCAAAGATGAATGTTTGTTTTTGGTGTCCTGCAGGCCTTTGGTTGCCTGTAGGTTGGTTTTTATGTTCGGAAATATTTAGCCTATTTTGTAGGCTGAACAATGCCCGGCTTGCGGTCATAAACGGCCTGCATTTTCTTGCTGCGGTGACCGCTGGCTTTGGTGTCGTGATCGCTAATTCCGCGCGCTTTAATATCGTGGAAGGTGAAGCGCTCCTTCAGCCCGCCCTCCATGGCCTTGGTCATTATCCGGCCCCATGCCGTTTTAAACGCCTCCTTGGGTATGGCCATTCCGGTTTTTGAATGGAATAGGGGTCGGTCCATTGATGTTGGTGCGCCGGGGAATAGCGACCTCGCCTCAGCGACAGCCTTGCGTAATCTTTCTGACCAGCCGGTAATTTCGCTAATACTTCCCTTGGTTCGCTTTAAGTAGATACCTTCCGGCGTTAGGTTCGCCTCAGTGAGGGCCCGCACCTCGATTGATCTTGCGCGGCACATATAGGCCACTTCCATCATGGGGGCCAAGTATGGGTAGCTACTATCTCTGGCAATCTGCAGAACAAGCTCGTACTCCCACTCTTCTATATACCTGTCGCGTGCCTGCTCGCGGAATTTGCGAACCTGCTTGGCGGGGTTTTTGTCACACCATGAGCGCTCAATCCCCCAGCCAAAAAGCACACTAAGGTAGCTATGGTGTCGATTGGCGGTAACGATTTTACCCTGGGAGGCCAAGGCGTCCATAAACTGGCGAATATGTGGCGGCTGAATATCTTGGGGCAGCATGTGGCCAAACACACGGCGAATTCGCTTTGAGTAATGGCTATAGTCAGCCTGTGTATTGGCTGATAGCTGGCAGAATTGGGCGCCTTTGTGGTATGCGTCAATCAGCTTACTAATATCCTCAACACTTACGGTGGCATCTTTCGCCTTGGCGTACTCAGCCCACACCCTAGCCTTTAGCGCCTCAGTTTCTGGCTCGCCCTTTGTTAGCGGTAGCAGCTTTATGGTTTCGCCTGACCTTGGGCGGTACTCATACTGAGACTTTCCGCGATACACGCGGGGCGGAAGCCACTGGTCTGCTGGGTTTTTACGCTTGCCTACCATTTACACAGCTTCCAGTCTTGGGCCTTGGCTGAAGCCTTGGTGTTGAATCGCCTCGGCTGCTAGTTGGCGGTTGTACGCCTCCCATGACAGTGATGGGCGCCCGTCGGCCCTCAGGGTGAAGCGCATGCCGTTTTTGCGCAAAACGTCGCATTGCTTTGCCGGGGCTTTTGCCCCAGTCAGCTCTTCCATTTCCGCTGTGTTAATTAAATTTGCCATAACCACCTCTAATCAAATCGGCGAAAGCGCGGCAGCGCCTTGCGAATATTTTTTGTTAATTCAGTAATGCTTTGCACGCCTTTAAATTCGTTGTTGCAATACACGCGATAATTGTCAATGCGGTCACCTTCAAAGCATTCAAAAACTGCTGTCTCGCCAGTGCCGCGCCGCTCCACTGTGATTTTTAAATAGTGGTCGATTTCAACAAAAGGCCGAGACTCTGAAGTTTCAAGCCGCTTGCGCTCTTTGGCTGCAACGGCTTGTTGCGACCAGAGTTTTTTAGCTTTTGTATTTACTCTGTAAGTCATTGTTTTTTATACCTCGACTTTGCACGATCCGTAATAACAGTGTTATACGGTCACTCTGTACCAAACGCAAAGCATGGCTCTGTGAATGTTTTTAGCAGCTCTCCGACCGTCACTTGTTTTTTCATATCCTCATCTTCCCACACAAGCTTTGTGTCCTCTTCTGGCTCACTCCCAAAGCCTTCTACGTAAACATCATCGCGGTTTCCACCGGTTGTTTCCATTGCGCACTGTATAGCCTGCTCTAATGTGTCAGCAGCGTACCATTCGTAATCGTTTAATCTCCACGCTTTCATATTGCACTCCGGTAGTTTCGTATAACAAGGTCATCAAACGGATGCGGCATAAGTCGCCGCACATTCATAAATCTACTGCGCACCGTTTATAACGGCGTTATATTTCACTTACTCTGAAAGAAATTTTATATTCACTACCATCCTTGTATCGTATGTTGAATGAGTTTGTGTGTGTTACATGATCAGACTCAAGTCCAGATGAAATTTCAGCCCAGCCTTGTTCTGAGTCGTAAAGTAAAACCTCAAGAATGCATTTTTTGTCTTGCGTTAACTGGTGCTCTTTAAGCACGTCAATTTCTTTTTGCAACATTAATTCTTTAGCGGTTGCTGCGGTTGTAAACTGGCTAAGCTCAAGAAATAATTTGTTTACAGTTTCTAGTTCCAATTTTGTTCTCCAAATATAACAAGTCGTTCAAAAAGGACGGTCTGCCCATCCGCGCTTTAAATTAAATCTTCATGCCGCCTTTTAACTCGGCGTTACATTTGGCTCGATAGGTGTCTGTCTTCGCATCTAACACACATCATCAAGTTATCGGTTTCAGGATCGCCATCACTCGCGAAGTCTCCCGTCTCCCAATCTTTCTTGTGCCCTGCTGCTTTTACTTTTTCCTGAATTGACTCAATACGTGCGGCCACTTCTGGGTAAAATATTTTAATCTCAGCAAGCTCACCTTTCTGCGCAAAAGCACCGCAAAGGCATTCGCCGCTCATACATAAATTATCTTTAACCGGGTTGCGCGGCAAATCCCATTCGCGCATTAAAAGGCGCTGGTCGTCATCGGTAAAGTTCAGCATGGGTGAAACCCAAACCTGCGCACCATCAACGTGAACCTCTTTAACCGTACCCATTCGGCGCGTAGACTCAGCCTTTCTTACACCTGAAATAAGCATAATTTTATCAAAGCGTTCTTCTTTGTGGTCGCGTACCAATCGTCTAACTTGGCGCTGTTTTAGTTTTGAGTACATAAATCGGTGCGCGGCAGGGCCCGGGAATCCGTGCTCAATTACAATGTCTTCATAAATTTGTGGGTCTGGCGATCCGTCAGCCTTAGTATTCTCCGCTGCGCGGTAAATCAAAAGCGGCCAATTGTTCTTCGCACAAACATCAATCACAAACTGCTGAGTTTCCGGTATTCCAATACCCGTATCAATATGCACTACCGCATCAATTTCATCGGGTAGCTCAGCGCAAGCTAAGGCGGTGGCGGTCAGTGAATCGTGCCCACCACTAAACAAAGCAAAAATGTGTGTTGGTGTGTACTGGTCAATCGCGCAATTAAGTATCGTTCCTGCCTCACAAATTTGTTGAGCTAAACGTATTGAATTTTCTTCGTCTTTGGTCATATTGCCCGCCAAAATGTAACAATTTCATCAAACGGATGCGGCATAAGTCGCCGCACATCTATTTATCTACTGCGCACCGTTTATAACGGCGTTACATTCACTACCGGCGCTGCAATAAATTATTGCCCTGTTTAATGGCGGCAGGCTTAACCGGCATTGCCTTAAATTCCCACCACTCAGAACCATCGTACTCATGGCGCTCTAGCCACCAATCCTCGCCCACAACAAGAAGCTCGCCAGGTATTTCTTGTCTGCCAAAACCAGTATTATAATCAACTGAAAACAGCCTTTGAATATCAACATCAAAAACGGCTTCTTTAGTTCCAAACCATAAAACGTCAAATATGGTTTTACCGTTTTCCCCTAAAACTCTTTTTGTTTCTTCTAATAAATTCATATCGCCTCCATCGGCAAAAAGTAAATATAACAAGTCACGCCAAAATGACGCGGTGTAAGTCGGCTAAAATTAATTTTTACTCCCAGCGCGCATTTGCGCTCGGCGTTATGTGCTTAGTCTGTTGTATTCGCTTATGAAGTAGTTTTTCGTTTTAACAACATCATTTACTTCGTTTTGGTCATCAGCATCACTGCTGAATCTAAGTGCAAAATTGCACAAAGAAATTACTTTTTTCAAATACCACAATTTGAATTGTTTCACTTCGCCACCTCATTTAACAAAGTTATCAAATTGACGGAATTTAAGCCGCTGTTCTTTACTTTTACTCCCCGCCGCAACTTATAACGGCGTTATATTGCCTCTGGCGCGTCATCCCATATTTTCATGGTTGCTTTTTGAAGCTCAATTATTGCAGCGTATTCTTTCGCATAACTAGATTCTTTATTTTGCAAAAGATTGTAATATCGCTCAAAGCTGTTTAGCCTTGTTCGGTTCTCTTTACGAATACCGCGTAAGGTGGCCGCGTAGCAAGTAGTGTCACCCATAAAATTACTCCGCAGTGTTGAAGTCAACATAACCAGTCGTTCAAAATGGACGGTCTGCCCATTTGTGTTTTTAACTAAATCTTCATGCCGCCTTTTACTCGGCGTTATATTTCTTCCGGCCATTCTGAGTCTGCGTCTCCTTGCTTGGCTGGTACACTTTTTTGCATAGAAGCCTGTGCCATCCCCTTGTAAATTAGCTTCACGGAATCCCAAGGGACTGATATTTTCTTTTGATACATTAGGTCATCGCTGCCACCACAAAAGCACTCAACATCTTCATAGTGCTCATTCAGGTGAAGTGCGCACTTTGGGCAAGGCTCATCAATTTCAAACTCGAATTCGCCAATGCACTGAGCTTTCATTTCGTTGGTAATTTTTGGGCTTCCGTTTCGCGGGTCTAGCGGTATGAGAGCGAAACCTTCAGTGGCTTGCTGCGCTGGCACTGGGGCCGATTTTCGCCCTGCCTCAAATCCAGCGAGGAACACGCCGTCGACTGGAGCATCATGCCAGCCATTGCTTTCTACTCCGCCAACTGACTCGATGTATGACTCAAGTGAATCTAAAGCACTTTTGTAGCTCAACTGCACCTTAAGTCCGTCAGGCCCGGCCTTCACTGCGCGCAGCCGCTCAAGCTCAAAATTCAGCTGTCTAATCTCTATCTTGAATGCCCGAGACTCGCAAAATCTTTCGCATGGCGCCTGACGCTTTGCTGCAAACTCAATCTCGTTGAGCACACTTTCATCGGCAACCTTGGCTAGTCGCGCCAAAACTCTCGCCGCTTCATCTGGCCTGTAGTTGCCCGCATCGCGAATCAACGTTTCTAGCTTGTGAGTCATGTAGCCAGCGTCAAGGCCGTAGCGGTTTATGCCCGACGCCTGTGCTGGCTCTTGACTGCCACATATTCCGACGCCAACATCAATCACTTCGTCACGGTAATTATTCAGCATGACAAGTGTGGCGCCTTCAATTGACGCGGTAAGCTGCTTGTCAAAGCCATGCGCACCACGAAGAAAGCTTGATAGGTGTCCGGCCAGTTCGGCGTTGCTGATGGTCTGAGCGCTTTGATTTACGACTGACTGCATTGCTTATTCCTCAAGAAAAACTGGCGGTAAAATGTTGTATGCTTCTGGTACGAAATTGCATGTGTAAATGAATGCTGTAAATATCAGTAATACAGCCACGGCAATCACCTTAAGTATTTTTTCCTTCATCTTCGTATTCCTTGTTTTCGCCACCAAATACGGCAATTAAGTCATCGATAAAAGCTTTAAGCTCTATCGTCATTACTGCAAAATCTGCATCGAATTGTTCGGCTTTTGATTCTGGGTTTCGCTCGCTGGACTTGTCGGTTATTGCGTCCTCGAACTTTAAGCGCTTGATGCTGAATTGATCGTCTACCACAAAGTGAATTGCTTCTTTCCATGTGAGAGCAAGCTTGCTTACGTGCATGCCGCTTTCAATGTGGCTTAGCACTTCGGCGGCGGTTAAGTCTTGTTGCTTGCAGCGAATTACGCGGCCATCTTTTGCGGCTTGCAGTTCGCATTCTTCGCCAAGCGTTAGTTGGTGAGTTGCTTCGCGTTCGCGCAGCCAGTGCGTCATTACTTGCGTTGGCAGATTATTAGATTGAACTGGCAGGCAGCGCAGCGAGCCCAATGCCTCGCGCAACTTGCTTAGCAGCTCTTCGGCGCGCTTGGCTGATGCCGCATTAACTACAATCAGTCCGTCTTGTGGTGCGATGTAGGCATAGTCAAGTGATGACTTGGTGAAAGCCTTGGGCAGCAATGAAAAGATAATTTCATCTTTCATGCTGTCGCGCTCTTTGCGGCCTACTGGGCGACCTTCAGCTTCGCTTAGAGATTTGATTTTTTCCTCAAGCTGTTCTTTAACAACTCCGCTAGGCAAAAGCTTTTCTTGCTTCTTGGCGCAGATCATCACATAGCCATTCGCTGCGTGAACAAAGTCAGTGCCGTGGTCGCCCAGTGGTGGCGTAAAGCCGTAGCGCATTGGGTCAAGGCTGCCGCACTCGTTGAATTTAAGTGCGGCCAATTTCTCGCTAAGAGCTTCAGGCGTAAGCGCCCATTGTTCGGTTAAGCGGTAAATGCGTAGATTCTTGAAAAACATGGCTTGATTCCTGTTGGTTTTTAAAGTATTAAATTGGCGGAAAACTAAATAATGTCGCAGTCGCAGCCATCTTGTCCGCAAAAATAGCAAAGCCTGTCTGTATCAATTTCCTCGTCTTCATCTTCAATTGCGTTAATAGTGAGCGGGAGCTTTCCTAGAAGCTCAAGCGATAGAGAGACACCAAAGCGAATGCCTTTTGCTTTCTCGGTATCAGCACCAATCGTTATGTCGCCAACCTTCATGTCAGCGGATGGGTGATTGATTATTTCTTTCAGTTGCGCCACGGCTTGTCCGTGCCATTCCTGGATAGCATCGACAAGTTTTTTGGTTTCTTCATTCATGGCTTGGCACCTGTTGTTTTTTAAATTCAATTCAAAAGACTCTGCCGCCTGATCCTGCAACCCATTTACTTGATCGTTTAGCACAGCAAAGCCTTTTAAGTTGCCCCCTGGATAAACCGCCAAGGGGGTCGGTACTCGAACCGGCACAGTGAGTAACTGCTATGAGGTGTAAACGTACCCGCCTATCCATTACCTCAGTGATTCCCCGGGGTCGCCAATGGAAGCGGAGAGGGAACACTTACGGCCTTTTATATTCCGCGCATGGCTAGGCGCGACATTGCGTCAAACAAATTTCTTTAGCTTTGCTAGTGTTGCGCCAAGCTTTACAATTCTTCCTTCCAGATAATCAATCCTTGTTGGTGCATTTGGCGAAAATCTTCGCGCTTCCTGAATTGCATCCTTGTATTCAATTGCTGTATTGGCGCTGCCGTTAACTACCGACTGGGGGGGGTGGCCAGTTAAAAAACTTGAAACATTTGCGTAGATTCGATCACAAAGGTCACGCATTTCTTTGCGCTGCTCGATTTGCTCGTCTGTTAATTTCTTGCCCATAAAAACCTCTCAATTCTTAAGGCGGCTACTCCCTTTCGGTTTCGCCTTTGTTAATTAAGCCGCTACTGCTTGCTGAGCTTTTTTAATAGCCAAATAAACTTCTAGGCAAGCGTCTGTATCTGCAAGAGCGCTGTGCGCGTCAACCAGTTCTTTGCCTGTGAAGTGCTTGTAAGCTTCGGATAATTTGGGTTGCTTGCCACCAATGATTTTGCGAGAGCCAATCATTGCGCACTCGTATTCACCGGTATGCCAAGCTTCTTGCGTTTTCTCGTCGCTAAAGCGCTTGGTGGCTATACGGATGATGCGATTATCAAAAGTGGTATTGAAGGCGACGCGCTTGCGGCCATTGCAGATTGCTAGAAACATTTCGAGCGCTTGCTTTTCAGGTATGCCAACCTCCATTGCGTACTCGGTAGTTATGCCATGCACCTCTGCAGCTTCATCGGGAATCACCCAGCCATCCGGCTTGACAATTACGTCCATGGTCTGGATAACATTGCCGGTTTCTTCTTCAAAGAGGCGCGCGGCCAATTGGACAATGTGCGGCTGGTTTTCGCCTTCTGATGGCTCCTTGAAAATTGGAAAACCAGTGGTTTCTGTGTCAAATGCAATTGCTAATTTTTTCTTGTTCATGGCTTCTATTCCTGTTTTTTTTGGGTTTGATTAAGCTGCTTTGGCTATGCCGGTATGGTCACAACAACTGTGTTAACCATTGTTCCCGATTCTTTGAAGGAGCCACCTGGAAGATCTTCTATTGAGCCTCCGCGCTCTTCAGTGAGAGCACGAAATTCAACGGCGAGCTTGTTTTCGCGGAATACTACGCCGGCACCCATAATTGACACCAAAAGGCCGCCAGATTTTAAAAAATTAAGTGCATGCATTACGTGCTTAATGTCCGCTTGCTTTGCAAATGGCGGGTTCATAACGATCCTGTCGTACAGCTTGATGGCAACAACACCAAGGAAATCACCCTCAAGCGTTTCTAGGCCAAGGCCGCGCAAGTGGCGCACGTTTTCCGGCATTAATTCAATGCAGTCCACTAGTTCGCTGCTGCCTGTCGCTATTATTAAAGAATTGGCGATTGCACCCTTTCCTGCGCTTGGCTCAAGGCAGCGCATGCCAGGCTGCACATCGGCAATTTGCATTATGCGATCAACCAATGCAGATGGGGTTGGGAAGTAGTTGTATTCATCCTTTGGCACAACTACATCACCGGTTAAAATAATTTGATCAATTCGGGACTCGGCATCACCATCAAAAACGTGCGCCTTTTCCTTCTTGTTCCACTTGCCGCCAGCTGCCTGCAAGACCTTATCTGTGGCCACATACAAGGTGCGATCAAGCTGACCCACTAGGCGCACTGCGTTGCCAGAAACTGCCGCAACGCTGATCACGCCCAAAACTTCTTTTGCTACTTTCATGGACTGCTCCGATTTGTTATGAGATTTAAGCCGCCTTGGTTAAATGTTCTGGCACACCGATTTCGATAAAGTCTTGAACAACTTTTGCGAATCCTGCTGCACCATGTTTTTTGTAGATTGCTAAGGCAAGCTCAAGGCCTGCCACCACACCTTCACTACGGCCTTTCTGGAAGTCGCCAAGGTCAACCATTGCATCCACTTCTGGCGCGCGTTCTTCGCCTTGAAATACGCGGTTAAAGTTTTGCTCGAAGTCGCTGGTTACGGCGAACTGGTCGTAGTCGGCCTGATTGTTGAAGTGCGTCGGTGCATTCAAGTCCTGCTTTGGCTGAAGCACCGGTATTTCTTTTTGCGGTGCTGCTTGCTGAGCGGCACGCGCGGCTTCTGCTGCCTTACGGTCGCTCTCGGCCCGCTCGTTTGCTATGCGCTGTGCCTCGGCCTTGCGATCACGCGCAATTTGCTCATCGGCAATGCGTTTAGCTTCAGCTTGAATGCGAGCCTCTTCTTGAGCCTTGTGGTCGGCTATGCGCTGCTTAGCAATAGCCTCCATCGCCTCGCCGTCTTTAAGCACAAGCTGCTGCAGATCTGAAAACAGGAACATGTGATCTTTTGCAACCACGCCAAGCGTCATTAGGTTCATTAAAATGTGCGTTTCCCAGCGGTTTGCTTCGATTTTAAAATCTGCAACAGCGTCATTAACTGATGACTGCATGCTTTCAAAGTTGCTCTTGCGAAATACAGCTGCATCAAAGTCAACAGTGATATGCGGCAGCGAAACTTTGCCAAGCTTTGCGTTTACTTGATTCGTGTGGGCTTGAGCCTCTGCTTTACCGGCATTAATAATTTCGGCTTTGCGCTCTGCTGTTCTGCTTGTTACTTGCTTTGACTGATTCAGGCGAGACTGCCGAATAAACCCGTCAATTTTTTCAAGATCGGCCTTGAAGGTATTAACGTCGCCCAACTCACCAAGAACGCGGTCTATGAGCGACTTAATGTTTTTCTCGGCCTTCTCGCACTCTTTAATGCGCGCCTTGGCGTTCTCAAAGTCTTGGTCTGAAACCAAAAGCACCTTCGAATTTTCTACCAGCTCAAGAGCGGCAGCCTTGAATACATCAAGATTGCTGTGAACGCTTAGGCCTTGTGAAAAGTCTATTTGGTAGTTAATAGCTGGTAATGATGCAACGGGTTCAGCGACAGCCATGGGCGCCTCTGCTTCGGCTGGCACATAGTTGGCGACGTCAATTTGTAATTGCTTCCAGCCTGCAGTGATGCGAGCGCGCAATTCTGGATTGGGTATGTACCAAGCATGAAGCTCTGTTTCTTTGGTGCCTTTTGAAGCCATGAATAAAACTTTATCTGCGCCGGTACACATGGCAACCTGCTCGCATTGCGGGTGATACTCTTCAGGGATTACGCCCTGTGATAGTGCGGCCTGAAGTGCGGCATTGAGCGTTTTATGCTCCCACGCCGTAGCTTCGTCCATTGTCCAGCCGTCGCAAGATGCGGATAAAATAAGGCCGTCGATTTCAATGGAAACGGTGGCGGGGTAGAGGTCGTCGCCAATAATTGCCTCAGCAAATGGGCGAGCTAATTCCTCAAGGCGATGGCCTTCGTCAAAACGCTGCTGGGTGCGCGCGTCAATTTCAGGCTTAATGCCTGTGGCTTTCTCGCGGATTAGCTCGTCACGGCTTTTGTATTGGCTAATGCCGAGCATTGCGGATGCTTCGCTTGCGCTGCCGTGAACTGACGCACGGAAGTCGTGCCATGCTTTTGTGCCCTGAACTAAGTTGTGTACTGTGCGTTTCATGATTGCACCTCTTCTGCTTGGCCGTCGATTGGGGCTGGAATTGCGCGAATTGCATCCACTTGCTCATCGCTTAGTTTTGCTTTGCTGCCTACCATGCTGATAATGTCTTCAGCGGTTTTTTTACCGGTGACAATCAGCTTTTCCCATTTTGGGAAGTTTTCTAAAAATGAATTTTTTGGGTACGAATCTATTTCTTTGCGGGCAGGCTCCGCTTGTGCGCTTGGGTTAATTTCTCGCTCTGGCGCGTCCACTTCAATTTCATCAGGCGTATAAACGCCAAGGATCACATCAGGGCAGTACAGGCGAGACCAGCGCTTTATTCCAAGGTATGCAAGCTGCTGCTTTGGGTCGTCCGTCCATAGCGTGCTGTTACGGGTGCGAGCCTGTGTCATTAGCAGCTCAAGAACTCGGGGGGTTGACTCGCCCTTAAGGGTTGCCCAAACTTTTACGCCAAGACCGCTCTCGTCAGATAAATTCCACGCGGGGACGCGGTATTTTTTAGGATGTCCGTCATCGTCTTTTTTGGTCTTACTTTCAACCTCCCTAAACTTCCCGACTATCTTTTCCCAGTCGCCAAACCATTCAAAATTTAGCCGGTCTTTTGTCGGTGCCATTGAGGTAATGACCGCGTTTACTAGCTGCGCCTCATAGCCAAGAACGCCACCGATCAGGTGAGTTTTTTGAGCCACGGCAAATGGGCTCATGTTCCACTGCATTGATTGCATGATTATCGCGGCGCAATCACCTACGTTTTTTTGCAGGTGCTTTGGTACTGTGGCAACACCCGAGGCCATAACTTCAGCCAATCGCATAACGCGATCAAATGAATCGCCCTGAGTGATAATGCTGGTTGCCGATATTGCGGTAACCTCTTGAGCTACTGGCATATTCATTGTGATTTCTCCATCTGTAGGTGCGGCCATATAACAAATTTCGGCGCGCTGTTGATTTCGTTTTTAACTTCTTCGGTACAGGTTCCATCTACTACCAAGCCGACAAAATTAACCGGCTTGTGATAATTCCTTTTACTTTTGCCGAATCGCTCATGCTTCATTGATCTGAACGCACTACAGCTGCCATCCTTTGAAAATTCGATTTCCATTACTTCACCTTTTTGATGATCACTACGCGATTGCGTAAAACGGTGAGCGAGAGAATTGCTATTAGGCATACGGCACTAAGAAAGCCCGCCGCAAAAAAAGTAATTACCGCTATCAATACAGCTTCAAACATGACAGTTGCCCCAGATTAATTTTTGTAGAAGCTTGCGGGCCTCTGAGCGAGTGGGCGCAACAACAGAAAGCTTTCCATGTTGTGCAGCAAAATTATTATCAAAGGGAGACGTTTTCATTTAATAAACCCCAGTTCGTCTGCGTCGGTTTCGCCATACCAAGCAACTGCAACTTCGCGCTGAACGATACGAGTTAATAAATCAGTCAGCGGCATGCGGTCGCCATTCCATGCTGCAAAAATTGCGTCATCGCTAAGCGGATGCTCAACAAAGTCGATCATTGCCAGCTCGCGGGTGTGGCGCGACTTGTGGCGGTAGGCGTGAACCTCTTCGCCGCGAATGACTCGATCAGCAACACTAATAACGTCGTCGCGCATTTCGCTTTTGATTTGAAGCCAGCCAGCGGTTGCTTGCTCGCTTATTAAGTCGCTGCATATTTCGCTAAGCGAAACAGGGCATACGGATGTGTTCATAAAAATCACCTTACGCGGCAGACTTATTTAACTTTTTAACCAGAGAATCAATGCATGACTGCGCATCGTCTTTGTATTTTTTTGCAGAGCCACCAGAATAGCTTTCGCCTACAGCATCAAAAAACTTCTGAATCGGCCCCAGAAAGCAGCCTGCACCTATCTGTATTTCACCATTCACCCATGCGGCAAAAATCGTTCTATTTTGGTTGCCACAATTTTTCTTGTAGGCAACATTTAAGAGTCCGTCGCGCAGGTAGAGAGATCCGCCAACGGTTAAGTTGTCAGGCAGTGCGGTGATGCCGGTGCAATCCTGCAGGCCGAGAGATCCGCCCACGGTTAAGTTGTCAGGCAGTGCGGTGATGCCGGTGCAATCCTGCAGGCCGAGAGATCCGCCCACGGTTAAGTTGTCAGGCAGTGCGGTGATGCCGGTGCCGCTCAGGTAGAGAGATCCGCCAACGGTTAAGTTGTCAGGCAGTG
>Ga0208643_1000096_pt1 | contig 54353 bp, 62 predicted proteins | sample VirMetDEL_Nov_12_FD_184516 | JGI IMG/M metagenome (GOLD analysis project Ga0208643, IMG submission 184516) | Aqueous microbial communities from the Delaware River and Bay under freshwater to marine salinity gradient to study organic matter... | ecosystem: Environmental > Aquatic > Marine >...
CACCTACATAATTAAGTCCCATTATAAAGTCATACATAGATGTTTCAGGAGCATTTAATTCATAAGATTCACCGCTAAATGGGTTAGTAATTGTATCACCTTCATCATATAAGTGACCATTAAACCAGTCTGGTAATGTGCTATTCTTCTTCTTCATAATATTCTTCTGTATCTAATAATTCATCTTTAACTTCTGACATTTTGTCATTATAATAATCTCTATACCAAGATTCTAATTCATAATTAAAATCATATTCTATATCGTCCCATATATTAGGGTCGCACCATACATCGCCACCATCAGTTAAAGAATCAATTATTTGCTCTGACCAACCAGCGTTGTCAAGATAATAATAAACATCATTTTCAAAATTTATATCTCTATGGTTATGAGAGTGTGTTATAATATATACTTCATAGCAATCTGCTGTTGATTGATAATAACATATTAAGTCTTCATGACCTTCAGCCCATGAACTATCATTGTTTAGCTTGCTACCATGTTCTGATTCTATTAGTTCAAGTATAACTGGTCCATCTGGTTCTTCTTGTAAACCATACTCGTTTTCTAAGTATTTGATGATTATCTCATCTGTTAATAATTCTGCCATATTTATTTATTTAAGTAATTTTTCTTTGCATATTTATGTAAGAAGTTTAATCTAGCTAAACCTGAAAAGATCTTAGCTCTATCCCACATATCATATTCTCTAGTAACTAAGTTTACGCCATCTAACATAGTCCATCTAACTTTTCTCTTATATTTATGATTCAGTTGCCATATTCTATCACTACTGTCACACCTACGCACATAACCTGATTTGTAAGATGCTAGTAATTCACCTGTTGGTAATTTAAATTGACGTGTACCGTTTTTCCATTGTCTTTTCGTGGTAGTTTCTACGATACCATCTTCGTGAAGCATAGCTTGAGCGTATGCATTTTCTAGTCGTAATTGTTCTTTTTTCCAATTTGTTGCCATAATTTAGTCATTAAATAATTTATCACCATATCTCCAATCAATAGAATTCCATCTTCTATCGTCTATATCTGAATACAACACTAAGTCTTTAACAGTTCCAACAGTTAATTCAGAGTAATTATGAAATCTATGTAACTCTGCAATTACTTGTCTCGCGCCTTCTTTATACTTAATTGAATTGTATTTAAGTCTAACTTTAAGGTTTGGTTTTAATCTTTGATATAATGTTTTCATATTATTATTATCTTACTTTATTCGTATTATGTTTCGTGACATTTTGTCATATAGTTGCGGGAGGTGGAGTCGAACCACCGACCTCAAGGTTATGAGCCTTGCGAGCTACCACTGCTCTATCCCGCTAATATTTTACCCGGCTGTCACTACGCGTGACTTTGTACAAAGGAACCTCAAGGAAGTCAAGACCGCGATTTACCTGTTAGGCCGGGTAATGTAATCTATTGATAATTAATCGGTTAGCTATTCAGTTATGTGTAAGTTAGTGTGATTACCATCCTCTTGCCAATTTAATGGTAGTGCTCCGGTTCTCTCCTATTTCTTACCTAATTAACCTACTCGTCTAACTATCTATCAATGATTACAAGTGCCATTCTTTTAATAATTTAATGGCTGATGCTTTTATATCTCTGAACATAGTTTCATTAAGCGGATCAGTGTAATTAATTATTCTGTCTAATGCTCTTTCTATTTCAGTACAAAGATACGCTGATTCTTTATCAACTATTTCTTCTTTAATTTGTTCGTATGCTTTTTTGCTATCCATATTATTTTATTACTCGTTTAAATTTTGTTACCATCCACTCTATATTACTTATTGAGTGTCCCATGTCGTCTAGATATTCTTCTATTTTTTCTGAATCATCTATCCATACATCATACCTATACACTCTACCATCTACATAGTCGAGTACAAATACATATTTTCTACCTTTTGTTTCCATATATTATTCTTTCTAAGTCGTCTCGTTTATAATTTCTTTTAGTTGGGTAGTTTAAATACCTCGTCTCTATGTCTCTAGCTTTTAATATATCTTCATTCCATAGTCGCTGGTCTATTTTATAATATGTATAGAATACACCTGTGAAGAAGCAAATACCTGCTATTAATGTAAGATATAATAATCTTTCTAGTATGTTTATTTTCTTCTCCATGCTTTATGTACAGATGCGGAAACCTCTTGCGATACTATTTGTATAGTATTACCAGTTTTATGGGTGATAATAGGTACGTATGAGTAGGTTTTAGTAGTACTACAACTAACACAATTTTTATAACCTAATTCTAATCTTACTGGGTGCACAGTATTTCCACATCTACAATACATATTTATTATTTTATATTATTATCCAAAGATATTTTAATTTTGTTTGTAATTACTCGCCAAGTTCAATGGAATAATCTGTGTCAAGTAATATATCTTCTATTGATTGCTTATCATACCAATCAGAGTCAAACCATCTATTTTCCCATCTGTCTATTATAGTTTGTTCGCCTTGTTGTTTACCTAGTCCGTAACTAGTACCAATTATTGCTATAGTAAATAGCGCTGTTCTTAGATTTTTATTAATTTTCATATTCTATATAGTTTAAGTATTCTTTATATTCTTTTAGTGTTACGTACTCATCTATTTCATTTAAGTACACCATGTCATCTATTATCTCCATATTTTATTAAATGCCGCTTTATATTGTTTAGGGAACGAAGATTTTTGCGGAATAGTATATCTTTTGTTTCCCATACCTTTACACTCGCCATAGATTTTAATGATTTCTATGTGTTGAGCTTTACGAGCTAACTTCTTCTGTCTGTTATACTCGCATAATTCTTTCATATTAGTAACTACCATGGTAATTCAGTTTTTTCTATCCAAGTTAAACCTTTATAGTTAAACCAGTGTGATTTACCTTTTTTATATTTGTCAACTCCATCTTCATCTCGACCAAGATATATTTCTTTGAAGCCAAATGAGTTAGGTAAGTCGCCAACTGCATAACCTTTATAGTCAATACCATTTAGTTTACAAGTTGTTTTAGAAGTAAATTTAATTGTATTCATATTTAATTTTATTATATTATCCAATAGATTTTATATTTTGTTTGTAATATTCTTTATTAAACTTATAGTAATAATTATCTTCTATCATTTTAATTTGATTACTATTTAATTTGAATAGTTCTTTATGTTTATGTTTTCTTTTAGTCACCAGTCCAATTATTGTGGTTATTTTCATACATTGAAGCCATTGCTTTATCGCTAATTTCTTTCAATTCTTTGTAGTAATCTGCATTAATTAATTTATCGTCTCGCCATAGTTCTACATTTTCACGATGAGGTGATGAGTAGTGTTCGTTATTTATTTCACAGTGAAACCAATCACATTGAAACTTAGTGTTATATGTTTTTCTTATTACCATCCGCCAAAAGTTATTGTATAATTATTAAATATTAAGTGATATGTTAGGTTTAAGAAACCGAAAGCAAACAATGAAGTTAAACCTATTAACAATGTATTAATTGCATAGTGTTGAAATTTTCTTTTCATATTATTTAGTATTAGTGTTATTATAAAATTTAATTCTATTTTGTACATCTTCGCGAGATATTTTCCCACTCATTTGTTTTAGTATGTCACTAGACATATCTATTTGTTTTCCATTAGGACAAGTTAGTATAAATTGCATAGTATATATTTTAAGTTAGTTCTAGTGTGAGTAGTCGAAACCCACCTCTGCTCCAAGACTAGATTTTAAGTTGTGTTGATTATTTTACTTCAACAACACTTCTTACAGACACTGGTACATTAGTTGAACTTGTGTATGAATTATATTTTATAAAACAAGGTAGTTTTGTAAGTGTATCTTTCATAATTTCATAAACTTTATCATGATTGTAAGTACAAGATTTACCATTTTTAAATTCAACATTAATTGTAGTGTTTTTTCCGATTAGTGATTTGCGAATTACAAATCTTTTTGAGTTAATTGTGTTTGTCATAATTTTAAGTATTAAGTTATTAATTATTTATTTAGTTTATTATATTATCCAGTTAGATAATTATTTTGTTTGTAAATTATATTTATAATATTTAAGTAATTTATTTATTTGTTTAATATTATTTTGTGTAATAGTATGAGTAAATATTAATTTATTATTTAGTATTATAAAGTTTAAGTTAAGTGTATTAAGTAATTTTATAATTTGAATTTTAGAATATTTATTTTTAATATTTAGTATCATATTTTTTTTATTATATTATCCAGTTAAGTATAGAATTTGTTTGTGAATAAAAGTGTTAATTTGTTTAGTGAATAATAATGTCATAATGTCATTGCGCATTGTGTCATGATATGTCATTATGTCATATAAATATATTAGTATATTTCGCATTGTATTAATTATTATTTATTTACATTTATATTATCCATATAAAATGTAAAAATGTTTGTAAAAAAATGAGTAAAAAGGGTGGGGCCTGCCAAAAAAAAGGCATTTTACAGAGAAAAGTAAGAAAAAAAAGTGGAGGGGGTATGCTATACCTCTCTATTTGTAACAACTTTTCTAAATCCTCCTCCCCCTTATGATATTATACTACGTATAATATCTAGATAGGAGTAAGGTATTATATAATAGATATCTTATATTACACAGCTTTTAGTAAATTTACTGCTTTTTGTGTGAGTATATACTTATAGATAAAAAATTAAAACATGGCAAATATATTAACATATCCTATTGGTACTCCATCTGCATCAAATCTTTTAGTAGGTACAGAGTCATACACCGATTCAACAGGGAAACAAGAAAACTTAACAAGAAATTTTACAGTACAATCAGTTGCTAGCTTTGCTAACTCATATAATTTAGGTTATACAGTATACACAGCATTACTTACTCAAGCTGGTACAGCAGCTCCAGTTGCTACGGTACTACAAAACACTACAGGAAAAACATTTGCATACGCTAGAACATCAGGCGGTGATTATACAGTAACAGCATCGTCAAGTTTATTTACAGTTGACAAGACTATAGTTTTCTTAAATGGTGGTTCTGCAGAAAATAACCACGATGTTGCTTGGGGTAGAGTAAGTGATACTGTTATAAATCTTAGCACACATAACAGTGATGATAAATTTACAGATGGTTCTATAGAAATAAGAATATATACATAAAATAACATGGCTAAAATAAGTTCGTATTCTATAGATTCAACCATTCAAGATACTGATGCTTGGATAGGAACAGAAACTAGTAACAGGCTAACACGACAGTTTACAGCCGCTGGATTAGCTAAATACCTAAACATAAAGGGTAAGATATCTATATCTGCCCAAATGGTTTTTCAATTTAAAACAGTTAACGCAGGGGCAGGTGATTTTACAGGTCCAGCAGACAATTCTACATTTGCTAGTATAAACACTATGCAACTATCAATCACGGATAAGTCTGGTCAGAACGTAGTAGCGTTCATGGAATATTTAGTAGGTAACGATATACTTATAAATGCACAAAATCAAATAAGTACTTTTGGACATTATACTATTGATAGTTATACAGACAATGGTAATTTTTATACATTAAACTTAACTAATAGAAAAGGGGAAGGTTCTATAATAGATGGTGTTTTTTATGACTTCTCTGTTTTCACGTTATCTTCACAAGGTACACCAACATTTATATTTAATCAAGCTGTAGCATCAACCCAATGGGATATACAGCATAACTTAGGGAAATTCCCTTCAGTTTCAGTAATAAATAATAACAACGTTGTAATAAACGGCGAAGTAAAATACATAGACAATAACAATATACAATTAAACTTTTCTGCTGGATTCTCAGGTAAAGCGTATTTAAACTAAAAAACATGGCAATAAATTTTTTAAACACAGTTGATTTTAACCAAAACACTCTAGAAAAACTTAGAATAGAAAACCAACCAAACGATACTGCGGCTGGAACAGGTGTAGAAGGTCAATTATATTTTGACACAACAGTAGATGCATTAAAAATATACGCAGGTGGTGCCTGGGTAGAAGTAGGTGCTACAAGTGGTGTTGAAACATTCACAAATGCAAGCGGTACTTACGTAGCTTTTAGCACAGAAAACACATCAGCTATAGGTAATGTAACCGTAGGTACAATAGATCTTACAGCAGTTGATGGCACTTCAACAGCTTCTGATAGATTCTTAACCAAAAACAATAAATGGGCAACAATACCATTTGGTGATATAACAGAAGTACAAGGTGGTACTTATATAAATGTAGATGATCAAACTGGTCCTATACCAATTGTTAATCATGACTTAACTTCTAGAACAGATACAACATCGACTGCATCTCCTGGTTACGGCGCTACGTTTACAGCTGTTGACTCAGTTACAACAAACACAACAGGTCACGTCACAGCATTAAATGTTAAAACAATAACAATACCTGCTTCAGACGATACTACATACGATTTACTTACTGCACCAACTGGTACAGCTATTAGATTAGACCCTAGTACTGGAACTAATGATGATGTAACTATATCTGGAACTACAGGTCAGACGGCAATGTCTAGAATAAGTGCATCGGAACTTAGGGTTGCTCTAACAGACGATGTTACGATAGTAGATGATTTAACTGTTGGAGGTGTAATAACACAATCACAAACAGGTGAGACAAATAGTTTAGCTAGCCCGCTAGACATGAACAATAATAAGATTACTGATGTTGCTACTGGTACAGCGTCTACTGATGCGGTTAACTTAGGTCAAGTAGAATTACTAGTTGCAGGTGTTGGCGTATTTAAAGGTGGTTACGATGCTACTAATGATCCTGGTTCACCAGCTATTAGTGGTGGTTCTAATATAGCTTTAGATCAAGGTGATTATTTTGTAGTAACACACGATGGTGATATAACTTTTAGTGATACTACGGTTTCAGTAGAAGTTGGTGATTTTATTTTTGCTAACGCGGCAATTACAGCATCGTCAACCCCAGCGTCAACTCAATATACTTTTGTTTTAGCAGATGCTAATGTAGCAGGTGCTGGCGCAACAGATGGTGCAACTGAAAAAGGTGTATCTGGTTTTGACAGCGCGAACTTTACAGTATCGTCAAATGGTTGGGTACAATTAAAACCTCAAGCAAACCCTTATGCTGCATCAGTATTATTAAACAGTGGTTCAGATTCTGGAGGCGAAACTACATTTACTGTAGATATAACAACTTTATTTGGATCAGGTGCTTTAGCTGCTAATTGTAAGGCTGAGGTAGTTACAACATCAGGAAGACAAACAGTATATCCAGATATAACTGGAAACGGAACAGGTAGCTTAGACTTTAAATTTGTACCCACTGTATCTAATGGCACATACACTGCGCTTATAACAATAGTATAATATTAATTTAATACAATTTTAAATGGCAAATATACCATTTTTAAATAACGCTTATTTCGCCGCTAAGGTAGGTATCGGGACTACTAGCCCTATTGAGAAGCTGCACGTAAGTGGTGGTAACTTATTATTTGACGCGCAATATGGTGTTAGATTTGTAGATGGTAATACTCGTATATATACAAATTCGGATTCTCCAGAAGATTTAATAATTGAAGCAGACCAAGATTTACTTCTTAATCCAGACGGCAACGTTGGTATCGGGACGACTTCACCTGAAAGACCTTTACATATAAATTCATCTAATGTACAGGTTGCAGCATTAATAGAAAGTACAAACACAACTTCAGCACAGTTAAACTTTAAAAATGGTAGCACAACAAACAACGGGGGATTTATTAAAACTACTGGTGATAATATAATATTAACTGCTAATAACACTAGTGCTACTCATTTAGTTGTTGCTTCTGGAGGCAACGTCGGGATCGGTACTACTAGTCCTGGTACATATTTACAAATAGGAGATTATCCTAGTAATAATATAGACATAACTACGTATCCAGATGTTCCAAATGAACATATGATTCATTTAACTGCCCCTGAAACAACTAATAGATATGGAGCAGGTATAAGTTTTGGAGAAAATTCTTCAACTGCTGCGAATATTACTGTACAAGATGCAGGTAGTAATGGTTCACTTCATATGTTATTTGGAACAAGGCACACTTCAGGAATTGTACAAGAAAGAATGCGTATTGATTCTTCCGGAAACGTTGGTATTGGAACTACTTCGCCTAATTATAAATTAGATATATATTCTAACGAAAATGTGCCTTTAAGAATACATAGACCTAGTAATGCAAATTTAGACAGCTCAGGTGCTTGGGGTATTGGTTTTTCTACTAGAAGCGATGCTAATACTTCTACAACTGACACAAGAGCAGGTATATTCAGTTATTATAATGGTAATTTATTTCTTGCCGCCGCTAATACAAGTATTGTAGCAGACCCTGATGCCTACGCTAGGTTAACTATTCTTAACAGCGGCTACGTCGGTATTGGGACGACAAGTCCTGCTAAACAACTACAAATTAGAGGAAGTGCGCCTTGGATAAGAATTGAAGAAGATTCTGCTAGTAATAAAAGATTAGATTTATATGTTGATCCTACTTCGGCTATTGCTTACATAGCGGCAAATCAATCAGCTCAGCAGTTAAGTTTTCAAACAGGCAATAGTGATAGGATACGTATTACAAATGCAGGCAACGTCGGGATTGGAACGACTAGTCCTAATGCAAAACTACAAGTTAATAGCGGTGGAAGTGGTAACATTTCTAGTTTTCAAAGCAGTGCTACAGCTGTAGGCGAATATGCTGGAATAACATTACACACTCAAACAAACAGTGGCGCCGATTGGTATGGTTCTGAAATAAGAAGTATTAACACACAAGGTACACCTAGCTTTTTAAATCCACGTCTTGGATTTTTTACTCAAGATGATAATACGTATCTACCTGCAAATAGAACTGAAAAATTATCTATTTTAGGAAGCGGCAACGTCGGGATTGGGACGACTAGTCCAGCAAGAAAACTAGAAGTTTTTAATTCGTCGTCTAGTATGATAAGTCAATTTAGATCTGGTTCTGGAACTAGTTCGTTTATTTGCTTCGCAAATACTGGTTCAACCGCTGACCAAGTTAGAATTGGATCTATATCTAGCAACTTAGTTTTATCAACCAACTACACTGAAAAAATGCGTATTGATAGTTCTGGAAACGTAGGTATTGGAACTACTAACCCTAATTATGAACTTGTAGTAAGAGATGGTTCTGATAATTCTTGGGCTCAAGTAATTACAGGTGGCACAAATAAAAATGCGGGTAGTATATATACAAATGATGCAGGGAGTTGGACAGTAGGTATTAGAGGAGCAGATAGTGATAAATTTTATATTGGCAGCCAAATAGGTCTTTCAGCAGCAGAATTTGCTATAGATACATCAGGTAACGTCGGGATTGGAACAACTTCGCCTTCAACTAAACTTGAAGTTGCGGGTGCGGTTGGTAATTTTCAAACAACTGGTCATCAAATATTCCTTACAAGAAACGGTAACAATGAAATTTACGCCGTTGGCGCATCATCTGTTTTGGCACTTGGGACAAATAGCGCTGAAAAAATGCGTATTGCTAGTAATGGCAACGTCGGGATTGGAACTACATCGCCTAGTTCTCTTTTAACTTTAAACGCTGCAAGTGGTGGAGCTTTACAATGGCAATATAATGGTGGAAACTATTTAAGAATTGAAGCTGATTCAGGTGGTGGTTCTTATTACGCGGCAGCAGGTTTATATCATAGATTTTTTACTTCTGGTACAGAAAGAATGCGTATTGCGTCAAGTGGTGATATTTTTATTAATAGAACAGGACAGCTAGGAACTGCTAAATTAAGTATAACAGCAGACGCAGGTGAAGATGTTTTTGGTGTACAGTGTAACAGCAATAATACTACAACTAAATTAATAAACGTATTTAATTATAGTGGTACTGATATAGCTAGTATAACTATAAATAACGACTCTACACCTGATATGTTGTTTAATGTTGATGATGGTAGTGGCAATATTACCGAAGTGCTAAAACTAGATTCATCACAAAACGCAACTTTTGCAGGCCAAGGATTTAGTGCAGCTACGTCTTCTGGAGACGCATCGTCAACCCTAACAACAAAAGGATATGTAGATGGCTTAATTACTGGGGCTACAATATATAGAGGAACCTGGGATCCAGATGTTAGTTTAAATTCTGGTTATGGTAATCCTGATTTAAGTGGTGTTACGCAAACCTCTGGTTATTATTATATATGTAGTGCTGATGGAGCTGCAACTCCAAATGGTACAGGTAACGAACCTGACTCTTGGAACACGGGTGACTGGGTTATATGGAATGACGATATTGGCACCTCTGGTGAGTGGCAAAAAATTGACAACTCATCTGTACTATCAGGCGTAGGTACAGGACAAACTGTAGCATTATGGCAAGGTGCTTCTTCAGTTACAGATTCAGAAACTTTAGGTAACGCACCAATAACTGTTTCAGGTAACAATACAACTTTTGCAGGTGATGTAGCCTTAGCAAGTGGCTCACTATCTATTTCTGGAGATGGCTCAAATGCAGTTACACTTACAGAAAGCGGTAATGGTGATTTTACTATTGATGCGCCAGACGATATTAGGTTAGATGCTGGCGGTAATGATATAGTATTAAGATCTGCAGGTACAGAGTTTGGAAGAATTAATGCTCTTAGTAATAACCTACGCTTAACATCTTCAGTAGCTAATGCGGATATATTGTTAATACCTAATGGTACTGGCAACGTAGGTATTGGAACGACTAGTCCAAATGCTAAGCTTGAAGTAAAAGGTGCAACAGCAGAAAACACACAAATACGTATTCAAACCGACGGAGGTGCTTCAGAAGTACCAACACTCTTACTTATGAGAAATGCTTCTGCATACGGAGAGATAAAATACATCCCAGATGGTGGAGGTAATCAAGGTGTACATATTACTGATTACAGAACTGACGCATCAAACATTATATTCAATACAGCAGGCGCTAATGAAAGAATGCGTATTACTAGTGCGGGCAACGTTGGAATCGGTACGACTAATGTAAATAATCCTCTTACTGTATCAAAAGACGCTGGAAGTAACGCTATTGCTTATTTTAATAGTTTAAACTCTAACGGATACGGAGTTTTAATACGAACAGCAGATACAGGTAATGATAAATATATTCTTAAGTTAGATAGCAACTCTGGCAATACACCAGTTATGTACGCTTCTAACGCAGGTAACGTCGGGATCGGCACGACTGATCCACTTACTAAGTTACATATAGCTGGCACAACTGATGCTAATATTATACGTATAGAAAACACAACAACAGCCTTAAGCGAAGGAGACACAATAGGTGCTATTCAGTTTTTTAATAATGATACAACTGATGATAGCCCTAACGTTGCTGCGAGTATATACGCAACAGCTGGTGCGTCTGGAGGTAGTGGTTCTTTGCGTTTTAAAACAACAGAGCCTGGCACAGAGGGAGACCCTGCTACCGATACTATGATAATAACTAATGGCGGCAACGTAGGAATCGGAACAACTAGTCCTGAAGAAAAATTACAGGTTGAAGGAAATATACGCGTACACGGAGGAACAGGCGGTAAAGGATCACAGCTAGACTTTGGAGATGACTATAGAAGGTTAACTTATACTACGGATGACATAATGTCTCTTCAAAGTCCTGAAAGTGTTGTTATTATGTTGGACAATAACAACACTTCAGGATTAGATTATTTTGCTATAAAAAAAGATGCTTTAGACCCAAGTTCAGGCACGGAATTATTTAGAGTTCAAGAAAACGGAAACGTCGGTATAGGGACGACTGATCCTCAATCAAAACTACAAGTTGCTGGTGGTATACAAATGGCTGATGATACAGATACTGCTTCAGCAGATAAAGTAGGTACAATGCGATATAGAACTGGTACAGAATATGTAGAGGTTACGGGAATAGAACTTGTAACAAATGGAGATTTTGATACAGACAGTAATTGGACTAAGGGAACAGGATGGTCAATAGCTAATGGAAAAGCAACGCTGACAAATGGAACAGACCCAACATATCAAATATTTCAAGGTGTTAGTGGTTTAAATACAAAAAATTTAAAAGTTTCTTTTGATATTACAAATTTTAGTGGAGATGCAGAAATTAGATACCCATTAAGGGAAAATATCACAGGAAATGGTAGTTATGTTTTTTATGGAGTTGGAACTTTTGATAGAGTACAATTTCAAGCAAAAAGCGGGTCAACTACCTCTTTTAATGTAGACAACGTATCAGTAATGGAAGTAACAGAAGAAGATGCAAGCTACGCAGATATGTGTATGCAAACTGGAGCATCAACATACGAGTGGGTTAACATAGTAAGAAATACATATTAAATGGGTACAGGAAAAACATATTCAACAAAATATTTACTAGACAGTAATAACAACTCTGGCGCTGCAGGCCAAGTTTTATCAACAACCTCAACAGGTATAAATTGGGTTGATGCTAACACAGTACCAGGGGCAGGGCTCTGGCTGGCTAATGGTAACGATATATATAACAGTAATTCAGGCAACGTCGGTATTGGAACAACTTCGCCTACAAATGGTAAATTACAAATAGATAATACAACAAATCAAATATCTATCGAAACAGGAACGTCAGGTGATGGTCGTTTACATATTGGTCATTTCTCAAATGGTACTTTTATTGGTACTTATGGCGATGATGGCGGAGCGGCTGATCTTATTAGATTTGGAACTCATAGTGGCGATGAAAAAATGCGTATAACATCTGGCGGCAACGTTGGTATTGGAACTACTAATCCAAGCAATAAATTAACTATAGACGGCGTTAGTGATGGCATAAATATTATAGGCGCTAGTTCTTATATACGCTGGAATTCAGGCGACATGATGATAAGAAACGAAGGTTCTTATGCCATGGGCTTCCATACTTATGATGGTTCAACTTCTATGGTTGAACGCATGAGAATAAACTCATCAGGCAACGTGGGTATTGGGACAACTAGTCCTGATTACTTATTGGATATTGGCGCAGAAAATATTGACAATCCAGTTGATTATATAAGATTAAATCCAACTAACGGAAACTCTGGCGGAACATCAAATACATACGGAGGCGGTTTAATATGGGCTCCACATTACAATACATATACAAAAAAATCAGCTGGCATAATAGCGGTAGGTGAAGGAAATTTTTTTAGAACAGGTTTAGCTTTTCTAACTAATAATAGTGCCTCCGCTACAGGAAATTATACTGAAAGAATGCGTATTGATATGGATGGCAACGTCGGAATTGGAACTACTAGCCCTACATCAAAATTACAAATTAATGACGGTAGTGCTAATATTACAAAAGCAATGCAGTCTGGTGGGGTAGATCATGATTTTTTACAGCTATCTTACGCAGGAAGTTGGGCAAACAACGTTGGAGGATTAGCATCTATTAATTTTACTGATAACTTATCATCATCAAATACAGTAGGAAGAATTGGTGTTACATACACTGGATCACAAGGTAAGTTTGTAGTTACAGATTTATATTCTGGAGGATATGGTGCGAGCGGAGACGTTTTCACGATACAAGCAGATGGCGAAACCTACATTAAAGGCAACGTAGGTATTGGAATTACTAGTCCTACTCAGAAACTTCACGTTAACGGTAGTGTCAGAGTAAAAGAAGCTTATTACGATTCAAGCAACTCAGCAGGAACATCAGGTCAAGTATTGAGCTCTACAGGTTCGGCTACAAGTTGGGTAGATGGAAGCGGATTGCCAGGCGGGCCTTACTTACCACTTGCTGGTAATACTACTTCTACAAGAATAACAGGTGAAGTTTATTTTTCTAACTTAATACCTATTTATTGGAGAAATTCTGATAATACAGCTAACTCGTTTGCGATGTTAAACGATGCTAATAATGATATGTTTTTAATAAACCAGACTGGCGGTAGACATATTGAAATAATAAATCAAGCGACAGACGGTGATATAATATTTAGGGCGGATAGTGGTAATGGTACTGAGACTGAATATTTTAGATTAGATGGTGCTACTTCAAAGACTATATTTGAAACAAGTACGGGGCATAAAGATAATGTTAAAGCTACATTTGGTGATGGCGAAGATTTACAAATATATCACGATGGTAGTGATTCTTATATTAGGGATAGGGGTACTGGCGATTTACGTATAGAAACTGATGGAGCTAATATGTTACTTTCAGATGGCTCTCACACCTTTATTGCCATGAATACAGGAGCATCAGATGTTGTTTTAAAGCAAGGCGGTAATACAAAACTTACAACTAAAAGTAGTGGTATTTCAGTATCGGGTGACATTAGTGTATCAGGAGTTGTACATAATAGAGATATTCCTTGTTTGTTTAATAGTAATTTTGAAGATGCTTATGGTACTAGTATTAAGATAGTTCCTTTTAATAATAATACAGAGGCTAACGTTTCATCTAAAACTTATTATCATAACTTAACTATGCCTTACGCTGGTAAGTTAACAAAAATAGTTATGAAAAATGTTAGCGGAACTTTAAGTAGTGGGTTTACAACCGAGTTATTCTTATACGTAAATGGTTCTCAACAAGCAAATAGTGGTGAAATAAGTTTATCAAATGACTCTGTAACATGGACACCAACAACAAACAATACATTTTCTGCTGGAGATGTGCTAAGTTTTGCTTATCAAAACAGTTCTGCAACTAAAACATTTGGAGGTGTTTCATTCGGAGTAGCAATAGAATTAACAGATTACGATATATAATATGGGATATTTTGAAAACATAAATAAAAGCGATTTAAACCTTTTAACTGATGGAGAGGTAAGATATGTAAATGGAGGATTTACATTAGTTCCATGGATGGAAAGTACAGACGATGAAATTTACAAAGGATGTTTAGAAGATTTATTAAAATTAGATTGGAAAGATTATAAATTATACTTAGTAGGCGGGTTATTACAAGGGTGGAAAACAACCGATATAGATATTTGTATAACTGGAACTATTACTAGTGATTTACCTGATTTAATGAAAGAAGCATCTAAGTTAGGTCCTTTTGATTTATACTACGTGAAATCTTTAGATGAAATAAAAGATAACTCAAGCAGAATATGGGAATTTGCAAAACATGATTGCAAAGCACATAAAGGTGCACAAAGATGGCATGGTCAATGGAAAGCTGATGGTATGTTCTGGATGACTGAAAAATTTGATCCTAAGGGTAGAACTTACGATAAAGAACCTTTAGCATTAAATTAATAAAGTAAAAATCTTAGAAAACAGGTAATAATAAACATATACCTGCTCGGTTAAGAGCGCAAACCAAATATTAATTTAAAACCAAAACCAATGACGTATTTTTACGCGACTAGATCGTGGAGTAGTCAACCACAAATTTCAGAAGAAACCATTAACCTTTGGAAACATCTTGCAGAAAAAAAGAACTGGAGGATAACCCAATTACCTAACGGTTTTTATCAAACTGAATACCAAGATCCAAACGAAGATACTTGGCACGACGTAACCCGTAGAGAAACTATTGAAGGAGCAGAAACAGCTATTGATGGATCAGTAGAACATTATGCTAAGAAAGTAGATTTCTTGAAAGGACCAAAAGTCGTAAAAACCTTTAAATAATAATCAAATTAAATTAAATCAAATGATAGTTAAAAATCTGAACTTTGGTGATAAAGCCAGAGAACAAGTATTTAAGGGTATAACAAAACTTACACAAGCTGTTAGCTCCACACTAGGAGCTAGCGGCAAGTGTGTATTACTTGAAGACGCAACAGGTAAACCAATTATTACAAAAGATGGTGTAACAGTAGCTGATTCAGTAATTTTGTTAGATCCAGTAGAAAACATGGGTGCTACGCTTTTAAAAGAAGCTGCACGTAAAACAGTTCAACAAGCAGGAGATGGTACTACCACTGCAACAGTATTAGCATATGCTATATTACAAGAAGCATATAAAGTTGCTGATAAAACAAACTCAAGAGTATTAAAAGAAGGTATAAACTCTGCGGTTGAAAAAGTTGTAAAATATTTAGAATCAATATCTGTTTCAGTAGAAGGAGATATGATTGATCACATTGCTACAATATCAACAAATAACGATCCAGATCTTGGTAAGTTAATTGCTGATGCATTTAGAGCTGTAGATCTTACAGGTGTAGTAATGATGGAACCATCAGCTATTGGTAAAACAGAAATAAAGCTAGTTGAAGGTGCACAATATGAAAAAGGATTAACTAATAGGCATTTTATAACTAATGCTGAGACTCAGTCAGCTGAATTAGAAAATCCATTAGTACTGTTAGTAGAATCAAAAATAGACTCTATAAGACAAATTCAAACAGTGCTAGAGTACGTAATAAAAAACAATAAACCTTTGCTGATTATCGGCGATGTAGAAAAAGGTGTTTTATCGGCTCTAGCTATGAATAAAATAAAAGGTAATATTAAAATCAACGTAGTTGATGCTCCAATATACGGGGTTAATAGAAAACAATTACTTGATGATTTATCTTTGCTAACTGGTGCTACAATTATAAATGAAGATTTAGGTGATGATTTAGATTTAATTAAAGTTGAATATTTAGGTAAATGTGTAAAAAGTATTACAACTGATAACGAAACTATATTACAAGTGAAAGATACTTCAGATGAAGTAAAAGAAGTAATACACGAAATTAAAAATAAATTAAACAAAAAGAATACAGCAAACGAAGTAGTTAAGTTAGAAAAAAGACTTGCTATGTTAGCTGCCAAAATAGCAATAGTAAAAGTAGGCGCTAACTCTGATATTGAATTAAAAGAAAAACAAGATAGAGTTGAAGACGCTATATGTGCTACTAAAGCTGCAATAAAAGAAGGGATTGTTCCCGGCGGTGGTGTTGCTTTGCTAAACGCTGCATTAAAAATGAAAGAAGAAAATGTAGGTGAAGAAGTTTTAGGTAGAGCTATATTATCTCCTTATAAAACAATACTGGACAATGCTGGTTTTGAAGGATACAAATTATCTGAAGAAGACGGCTACGGTATTGATGTTGTTACAGGAAATATGGTAAAGATGATTGATAGTGGTATTATTGACCCACTATTAGTTACAAAAAGCGCTCTTCAAAACGCAGCTTCAGTAGCAACTACTATTTTATCAACAGATTGTGTAATTAATAATATTAGAGTTGATGAAAGCAGTAGGTAAAAATTTAATAATAAACATAGTAAAAGAAGGAACCACCAAAACAAAAGGTGGTTTACTTCTTGCAGAAAACCAACGTGAAGACATTAGGTATATTGAAGCTAGTATAGTTTCAGTGGGTGATGAAGTTGTAGGATTAAATCAAGATGATAAAATATATTTTGATCGTCACGCTGGTCATAAAATAGAAATTGATAAAAAATCTTATCGTGTAATTAAAGCTCAAGATATTGTAGTTGTTTTATGAGATTAAGTGCAAAAGACATTAAGGATTTAAACTTAATGAAACACTATCGAGTAATACGCAAATGGGCTTGTAAAAATAATAATTTAACCGATAGTGATTTAGAGTTGTTAATATACCTTGATTGTATTGATTTATTTACAATAAAAGATTTTAAAGCTGGAACATATGCGTATAGCTGGAATAATCGTAGATGGAATAAACTAATACAAGATGATTGGATAGTTGTGTGGCGTAATAGAAATAGAACTACACAGAGATATAATATATATAAAATATCATTTAAAGGTAAACAACTTATTCAACGCATATATAGAATAATGCTTGGTCATGAAGATATAAATATAAGTAGTAGAAATAAAATAATAAACGGTACTTCTTATATGGACAAAGTAATGACAAAAGCAATTTATAATTTAAACAAAGATAAAACAAGATAATTATGGGATACGTAAGTGACGCACAAAGAAAAGCAGTCCACGCTAGTGAAGCAGACGGTGGTAAAGGTAATCCAAACAAAATGATTACACCATTAAAATTTGGAGTATCTGGTATATTTGGTAGAATGGGACAAAATCCAAGTATCAATGCTTTAACAAACGCGAACGCTTTAGCTCAACAACAGTTAGCTCAGCAGAACATACAACCATTAGGTAGTGGCACAGCATATAGACCAGATATGTCGCAACAAGTAATGACTGGCAGTTTCGATCCTTTAACTCAACAAGTTGGTATGGGTATTTTTGGTGATCAAAATGCTAGAAACATGGCTGTTAGAGGTTCTGGACTAATGATGCACGGTGATAAGTTTAGAGACAGAGCAAAAAAACTATCTGAAGGATCTGAGCAAGGTGATTATGATTATGATAATCCTAAAGTTGTAAAGTTGCTAGAAAAAGCAAGAAAAGCAGATGAAAGTCATGAAGATTCTCCAGCTAAAAATGTAGGAGAAGAAAAACCTCACGGCACGTATGCTGACCAAGGTTTAATAAAGTCTTATAAAAAAGGAGATAAGTATGTCGCTATTGATAAGTCAGAACATGATACTTATGAAAAAGAAAGACTTGCATCAGGACAAGCATTAACAAAAGCTAAGAAAAAAGCTAGAGAAGCTAGAAGAAATAAATAAATAAATTATTATGAATCACGATATAGATAAAATAAGAAAAAATCCTAAACTTGAAGGTCAAATAGGAGAAAATGCTATTTGGGAAGGACCACTTAGTAAAGAAGGTTTCCCAATGGGAGTTGGTTCTAGCTCAGGTATAACACCTATGCAAGTATCAAAATATCCATGTAGCTATGATGCTATGCCAATTTCACAAAGAGCTAAAGTATACAAATAGTCATGGGTTACGTACAATATTCAAGTCCATTTTTAAAAGCCGGTAAAGGATGTGCTGAATCTGAAGGCGGTAGTGGATGTATAGTTAAAAGAGGTGGCGAGTACGTTATCTTAAATAATAAAAAAGGTGGTGTATGGAGAAGCGGTTTTTCATCTGCAGCGGATGCTAAAAAAGCTTTAGCTGCATACCACGCGAATAGTTAATTATGAGTTCACCATTTAGTAAAAAGTTTTGCGGTAAAAATCCAGTTAAAATGTCTCCACTTAATCAAGGTGGTTACGAAGGCGGCGTTGATGTAGAGGGTAGATATTATATACCAACAGGACAAATGTATGCAGATATGTTTGCTAAAATTGGAGAAGCAACAGCTAATATAATAGATAAACCAGAAGTTAAATACGGTGATAATAAATCTAAAAAAGAAAAATTAAAAGAAAAATATCCAGATTTTAATGAAACTGCTTATGACGAGTGGTGTAAAAAACATAACGATAAAGATATTTGTGATTAATAAAAAATAAAATATGGGACATAAAGGATACTACGGACAATACACTGGAAACTCTAAGTTTTCAAAAAAACACGACGAAGCTTATGACGCTAAAGAAGCGTATAACAAAGATTTAACAGCTTCTGCAAGATTACACTATTTAGAAAATGATAGACATGACCACGAGTCACCTGCTAAATTTATAGGTAAAAAAAGAGGTGAAGCTGGTTTCGAGCAAGATCCAGAAGAAGCTAGATATGAAAGACAGTCTAGAAGAATGGATAGAAAAAAGAAAAGAAAAGCAAAAAGAAAAGCAGCTGCTAAAATGCACTGCACAAAATAATAACTAATAAAAACTAATATTATGCCTTACGGAACACCAAACGAAATGGAATCAGCAAAGCAAGAAAGAAAAGATCTTATGAAAGATAATCCAGTAGTAAGAGATGCTTCAGGAAACAGACCTTGGATTGCTAAGCACTATAAATCAGGAGTTAACTATGGTTCAGCTATGAAAATGGGACATGAATCACCTGCTAAAGCTGCTAAGCCAGATTTTTTAGATATTGACAAAGATGGAGACAAGAAAGAGCCTATGAAAAAAGCTGCTCAAGATAAAAAGAAAATGAAAAAATAACAGTACGAGAACTGTATAAAACTCAACAAACATTAACATTTAACATTTAACATTTAACATTATGGCAAATTACATTAAAATTAAAGCTGCAGACATTAATGTCGCTAATCAGCTTTCAGACGTAATACTTTCAGACGTTACAGCTGTTTATCAAGGATTAGCAAACGGAGACGCTGATGCTGACAAGTGGACAGTTTATGCTGGAGGTAAAAGTTATTTATTTACTACTACAGCCAAAGGTAAAGAATGGGCAAACCAATTCATTTATGCAGCTACTGCAAATCCAGGAGGACCTTTAGCAATTGTACAAAATAGTACAGGTGTAAAAATAACTGATATTGTTGTAGCATAACTATGCAACCTAAAGGATTAGGTGATACAATTGAAAACTTCACCAAAGCTACCGGGATTAAAAAATTAGCTGATGCTATACCCGGTGGCTGCGGATGCGGTAAACGCAGAGATGCGTTAAATAAAATATTTCCTTATAAAAAATAATTATGGCTTTTAAATTAACAAACCCTCCATATAAAATTGACAATACTCCAGTATATCACGTAGATATGGAAGAAGGTGTTTTAGGTAAAGCTAATAATAATGGAACTATCATTTTAAATAAAGATTTAAAACCTCATCAAATACCAGATGTTGTAGCGCATGAGAAAGTACATATAGATCAAATGCGTAGAGGCGATCTTAATTATGATGATGATTATGTATATTGGAAAGGTAAAAAATACTCAAGAGCTCAAATGAAAGAAGGAGCTAAAAATTTACCTTGGGAAGCAGAAGCATATAGAAAAGCATGAGTAAAAAATTTAAAGATACAACTGTTGGTCAAATATTGTTTGGTGCAGCATCAGCAATAAATCCTACATTAGGAAGTGTATTGCAAGGTGTAACATCTCCAAAAGAAGCTATTGAAGCTATTACTAAATCTGATGCTCCTGCAGAAGATAAAGTAAAATTACAACAATTAATATACGATCAACAAACAAAAGAAATTGAAGCTATCACGTCAAGATGGCAAGCAGATTCCATGTCTGATTCATGGCTAAGTAAAAACGTACGTCCATTAGTATTAGTGTGGTGTATAGTTATATTTTCAATGGCTGGAATTTTAGATAGTATAGAAACACTACCGTTTCATATAAATGAATTATGGAACGATACTTTCGAGAAAATAATGATGTCAGTTGTTCTAGCCTATTTTGGCGGACGTACGACAGAAAAGGCAAGTAATATATTTAAACAAAAATAAAACAATTAAAATGGGTAAATTTCCAATAAGTGATAGTATTGCAGGCAGAGCAATGCGCGCAACAGGTAAAACAGGAACTCCAGACGGTAAAGCGGCTTGGGTTTTTGAAAATCAATCAGGCGATTTAGGCACTTGGTTAAAAAGCTCTGTGGTTTGGTGTGGCGTAGCTGGAAGCTTAAATGTTATACCGTCAGGTACAAGTTTAGCCTCAGCTAAAACAGTAAGTCTTACTAGCGGTGGTACTAACTATACGGCTGGTACAAGAACAACTACTTGTAGCAATAATATGGCTCAAGGTTTAACACTAGTTACTACAGTAGCTGGTGGTGTAATACAAACCATAACAATTTCCGCAGCAGGATCTGGATACAACGTTGGTGATATAATCACAATTGTAGAAGCTGGTAGACCAGGTGGATCAGTAGATGCTAAAGCAGAAATTACGGCAGTAAACAACGGTGTGCCAGTCGCTGCGCAGTCTATAGAATTTAAAGTTCAAGCTGGTGATATATTACCAATAGCTGTAGATTATATAACTAGCTTAACCACAATTACAGAAGCAGACATAGTAATATGTAAATAATTAATATATAGGTAACTATATAATTAGGATTAAATTAAGTTAAATTAAATTAAAAATTATGACAAAAAAAACAGAAACAAAAAAAATCACAAAAGAAGAATTAGAATTAATAACTAATCAACAACAAGCTTTAACTAATTTATTAGCTAGAATTGGTGTTCTAGAAATTGAAAAACTTAATCTTTCTAGTGAGATTAAAAAATTAGAAGGTGAAGTTGAACAAGCTAAAAAAGAACTAGAAGAAGAGTATGGAAAAGTTAGTATTAATCTAGCTGATGGTACATACGAGAAGATCGAGGATAAAGAAGATGCATAACATTAGAAAAATCAGCATTGGAACTGATTATAAAAATGATGCAATGCACTATGCGGTAGGCCAACAAGTTTATGGTGGTCATGAAATATCGCATATTTTATTTGAAGATTCTGATAGTTCTTATAACATTTATATAAAGAAAAACGATGAAGTATTGCCATGGAAGAAGTTTAATTCTAACATGGCTATATCAATCGAATACGATTTAGAGTATTAATGAAAAGCTTATATGATTTTATTGTAAAACCTTTAGGTGATAAATACAATAATGAAATACAAGTTGGTGATAAAAAACTAGTTGTTAATACTAAAATTGAATCATGGACTTTTGTAAATAGACTAGCTAAAGTAATTGAAACACCAATTGCTTTTAAAACAAAAATAAAAAAAGGTGATACTATTGTAATACATCAAAATGTATTTAGAACTTTTTACGACATGCGTGGTAATAAAAAAGTTAGTAGATCATGGTTTAAAGATGATCTTTATTTTGTAGGTTTAGATCAAATATATTTATATAAAAACTCTGAGGGTTGGCACTCGTTTGCAAACAGATGCTTTGTGCACCCAATAAAAGATAAGAGTGATTTTACTACAAATAAAGAACAAAAATTAAAAGGTATATTAAAATACGGTAATACGAATTTAAAGAACCTTAATATAAACGAAGGAGATTTAGTTGGTTTTAAACCAAACAGAGAGTGGCAGTTTTTAGTAGAAGGAAAACGTTTATATTGTATGGAATCAAATGATATTGTAATTAAATATGAGCACCAAGGAAACGAAGAAGAATATAATCCAAGCTGGGCAAGTAGCAGTTAAAGAGTTAATCAAAGTTGCTAAAGAACCTATTATAGATTATGGTCCTGATATTTCCGCAGACAGACTTAAGAATGCTGCAGCTACAAAAAAACTAGCTATATTTGATGCTTTTGAAATACTTAATCGTATTGAAGAAGAAAAAAATATGTTAGAAGACAAGCCTAAAGTTGAAGAAAAGAAAAAATCAAACTTTAAAGGTTTTGCAGAAGGGAGGTCTAAATAATGTACGAGCAAACTTTATATACAGTATTAGAAGATTATATTACACCTAGTACTCTTAAAAAATATAATAAACATAAGAAATGGGAGTATGGTTATAATGATCAGCATGATATGGTTATTATTAGTAAAGATGGTACAATAGGTGATATATATGAAATACAAAATCTTAAAATAGCTTTACCACAAGCAAAGAATATTCATAAGTTTAAAGATGATAAATGGAGTCAGTTTGAATATCCTAAAGTTTTAAGTAAAATAAAAACAGTATTTGATTTTAAACAATATCCAGAGGATTTTAAAGAAAGATGGTATGATTACATTGATAACGAGTTCACCCGTAGGGAGGAAGGTTTTTGGTTTTATAACAAAGACGTTCCTACTTATCTTACTGGTACTCATTACATGTACTTGCAGTGGTCTAAGATTGACGTCGGGGCACCAGACTTTAGAGAATCAAATAGATTATTCTTTATTTTCTGGGAAGCTTGTAAGGCAGATCCACGATCCTATGGGATGTGTTACCTTAAGAACAGGCGTTCCGGGTTTTCTTTTATGGCCTCAGGAGAGGTGGTTAACCTGGCAACCATATCAAGTGACAGTAGGTATGGTATATTATCCAAGTCCGGTCCTGATGCAAAGAAGATGTTCACAGATAAGGTGGTACCCATATCAGTTAATTATCCCTTCTTTTTCAAGCCGACCCAGGACGGAATGGACCGTCCAAAGACCGAACTTGCCTACCGTGTCCCCGCAACCAAGTACACCCGTCGTAAGCTCACCGCCTCCGCCGACGAGACCTTACAGGACGAATTACAGGGACTTGACACCACCATCGACTGGAAAAATACCGGTGATAACTCCTACGACGGTGAGAAACTCAAACTCCTCGTTCACGACGAATCGGGTAAATGGGAAAAGCCCAACAACATCCTCAACAACTGGAGGGTTACGAAAACCACGTTAAGGCTAGGTAGTAGAATTATTGGAAAGTGTATGATGGGTTCAACATCAAACGCTTTAGATAAAGGAGGTAAAGAATTTAAAAAATTATATGATGACTCAGACGTCACAAAAAGAAACAGCAATGGACAGACTCGCTCAGGATTATATAGTTTGTTCATACCTATGGAATGGAATTACGAAGGATACATTGATTCTTATGGATTACCTGTATTCGATACACCGAAAAAAGAAGTTAAAGATCCACACGGAATAACAATAAAACAAGGTGTTATAGAGTATTGGGAAAATGAAGTAGAAGGATTAAAAGAAGATCAAGATGCTTTAAATGAATTTTATAGACAGTTTCCTCGTACAACTAAACATGCTTTTAGAGACGAGTCAAAACAATCTTTATTTAATCTAACTAAAATATATGAGCAAATAGATTTTAATGAAGATTTAAAAAATAGTATAAATATAACAAGAGGTAGTTTTCAATGGGAAAATGGAGATCAAGATACTAGAGTTATATTTGTACCAAATAAACAAGGAAGATTTTTAATTACTTGGATACCAGATATTAATATACAAAATAGAAGATATATTAAAAACGGTATAAATTATCCAGGTAATGAACATATGGGAGCATTTGGCTGTGACCCATATGATATATCAGGAACAGTAGATAAAAGAGGTTCAAATGGTTCGTTGCATGGACTTACAAAATTTAGTATGGAAAATGCGCCACCAAATCATTTTTTCTTAGAATATATAGCGAGACCTCAAACTGCTGAAATATTTTTTGAAGATGTGTTAATGGCTTGTATATTTTATGGCATGCCGATACTTGCAGAGAATAATAAACCAAGATTACTTTACTATTTTAAACGTAGAGGTTATAGAGGTTTTGCAATGAACAGACCTGATAAAGCAAGAAATAAATTATCTGTAACAGAAAGAGAGATAGGTGGTATACCTAATTCTAGTGAAGATATTAAGCAAGCTCATGCTGCAGCAATTGAAACGTATGTTGAAAGTTTTGTAGGATTAAAAGAAACAGGATATGGAGATATGTATTTTCAAAGAACGTTAGAAGACTGGGCTAAATTTAATATAAATAATAGAACAACTCATGATGCTTCGATCAGCTCAGGTTTAGCTCTTATGGCGTGTAACAAGCATAGATATACTCCAACAACAAAAAGAGAATTACAACCTGTTGATTTAGGTATTAAAAAATATAACAATAAAGGATCGACATCAAAAATTATAAGTTAAATGAATATATATACTAACACTAATAGTCCTTTTCCAAGTCAAGTAGTAAGTGACGTAGAAAAAGCTAGTATTGAGTATGGAACACAAGTTGCTCAAGCTATAGAGCAAGAGTGGTTTTCACAAGGAAGGACTAGTGGTAATAGATACTTAACTAACTGGAATAATTTCCATATGTTAAGATCATATGCTAGAGGTGAGCAGTCAATACAAAAATACAAAGATGAGTTAGCTATTAACGGTGATTTATCATATTTAAATTTAGACTGGAAGCCAGTACCTATATTATCTAAGTTTGTAGATATAGTAGTAAATGGTATATCATCAAAAACTTATGATATAAAAGCTTATGCTCAAGATCCTGAGTCAATAAAGAAAAGAACTAGCTATGCTTCTAAAATATATGAAGACATGCTATCTAAAGAATATTTAGATAACTTAAAGAATACTTTAGGTATTGATTTATATCAAACACCTAATACAGATATAATACCAGAAACAACAGAAGAGTTAGAACTTCACATGCAATTATCGTATAAGCAAAGTGTAGAAATAGCAGAAGAAGAAGCTATATCTAGTGTACTTGCTCAAAACAAATATGATTTAATTAGACGTAGATTAAATATGGATCTAGCTGTTTGCGGTATTGCAGCGGCTAAAACTAGTTTTAATACAGCTGAAGGTATTACTGTTGACTATGTTGATCCAGCATATATGGTATATTCTTATACAGAAGATCCAAACTTTGAAGACATATACTATGTTGGTGAATTAAAAGCTATAACAATACCAGAGCTTAAAAAAGAGTTTCCTAATATATCTGATGAAGAACTAAAAAGAATACAAGCAACGCCAGGTAATAAGTCTTATATTACTGGTTGGGGTGATTATGATAAAAATACAGTTCAAGTTTTATACTTTGATTATAAAACATATCATAACCAGGTATTTAAAATAAAGCAAACAGATCAAGGATTAATGAAGGCTATTGAAAAGCCAGATACATTTAATCCACCAGAAAACGATATGTTTGAAAGAGTTTCAAGATCTATTGAAGTATTATACAGTGGTGCTAAAGTTTTAGGTACTGATACAATGCTTAAATGGGAGCTTGCTGAAAACATGTCAAGACCTTATGCTGATACTACTAAGGTTAAAATGAATTATGCTATATGTGCACCTAGAATTTATAAAGGTAGAATAGAATCATTAGTTAGCAAATGTACTGGTTTTGCTGATATGATTCAAATTACACACTTAAAACTACAGCAAGTTATATCTCGTATGGTGCCAGATGGTGTTTACTTAGACATGGACGGGCTTGCTGAAGTTGATTTAGGTAATGGTACTAATTATAATCCAGCAGAAGCACTAAACATGTATTTCCAAACTGGTAGTATTGTTGGTAGAAGTTTAACGCAAGAAGGTGATATGAATCCAGGTAAAGTTCCAATACAAGAACTTAACTCTGGTACAGGTGCTGGCAAAATACAAAGTCTTATACAAACTTATCAATACTATTTACAGATGATAAGAGACGTGACGGGACTAAATGAAGCTAGAGATGGTAGTTTACCAGATCGTAACACGCTTGTAGGATTGCAGAAGCTAGCCGCTAATGCATCAAATGTAGCAACTAGACATATTATACAATCTAGTTTATTTTTAACGCTTAAATTGTCAGAAAATATTAGCTTAAAAGTAGCTGATGCACTGGAGTTTCCATTAACTAGAGCATCGTTACAGAACTCTATATCAACATATAATATTAAAACATTAGATGAAGTTGTTAATTTAAATCTTCATGACTTTGGTATTTTCTTAGAATTAGAACCAGATGAAGAAGAAAAACAACAATTAGAGGCTAACATACAAATAGCTTTACAAGCTAAGAACATTGATGTTGAAGACGCAATAGATTTAAGACAAATTAAAAATCTTAAATTAGCTAATCAAATGTTAAAAGTAAAACGTAAAGAAAAAGCTAAACAAGATCAATTAGCACAGCAAGCTAATATACAAGCTCAAGCAGAGGCTCAAGCTCAAGCGGCAGAGAAAACAGCTATGGCAGAAGTACAAAAACAACAAGCTATATCTGGTGCTAATGTAGAATATGAAAAAGCTAAGAGTGAGTTTGAAAAAGATCGTATGCAGTTGCAAGCACAATTAGATCAACAAAAAATAATGCAGCAGCATAAAAACGATATGGAACTTAAACAATTAGAAGTTTCAAATCAACAATCAAAAGAACAATTAAAAGAAGATCGTAAAGATAAAAGAATAAAAATGGAAGGCACTCAACAGAGTCAAATGATTGAACAAAGAAATGTAGATGGTCCAGCAATAGACTTTGAAGCACAATCCAGTTCAATGATGAATCCTTCTATGTAGTATTAACTATTTAATTATATTATATTATGTCAAACACAAAAGCAGCCGTAGAGGTGAAGCAAGAAGGTGAATTTACTTTAAAAGGTAAATCAAAACCTAGAAAACCAAAACAATTAGGTAATAAAGAACAAGAAATACCGAAGGTGAATATTAAAGAGCCTTTAGTAGAAGTCGAACCTGATGTTAAAAAGGTGGAAATTAAAAACGAAGAAATTAAAAAAGAAGACGATGCCATTCAAATCGGAGAAACAGAGGAGGTATCTGTGGAAAAACCATCCGGAGATAGCACAGAGATGGGAGAATCTGTACAAGAGTCCAACGAGACTGCTGAAGGGTTTTCTCCGATCCAAGAAGTAACTGAAGAAGAAGTTAAACAAGAAGTAAAACAACCAGAAGTTAAACCAGTTGAACAACCAGCTGTAGATTTACCTGAAAATGTAGAAAAACTTGTTAGCTTTATGAAAGAAACAGGTGGTACTGTAGAAGATTACGTTAGATTAAACGCTGATTACAGTAACATTGATGAAAAAGCATTGTTAAAAGAATATTACAAAAAAAATAAACCTCATTTAGACGCTGAAGATGTAGATCTTATTTTAGAAGATTTTACATGGGATACAGATGTTGATGAGGAAAGAGATATACGAAAGAAAAAGTTAGCATTTAAAGAAGAAGTTGCTAAAGCTAGAACGTATCTAGATAACTTGAAAGACAAATACTATGACGAAATTAAACTACGTCCTGGTGTAACTCAAGAGCAACAAAAAGCAATGGACTTTTTTAATCGTTACAATAAACAGCAAGAACAGGCTGAGCAACTACACACGCAGTTTAAACAAAGTACTCAACAGCTTTTCAGCGATCAATTCAAAGGTTTTGATTTTGAAGTTGGAGGTAAAAAGTACAAGTATAACATACAAAATCGTGATGCAGTTGCAGAAAACCAATCAAACATTAACAATCTGATAGGGAAGTTCCTAGATGCAGATGGTAGTGTAGTAGACCCGGCTGGTTATCATAAAGCAATGTATGCTGCTGAAAACGTAGATAAAATCGCTACTCATTTTTACGAACAAGGTAAAGCTGATGCCGTTAAGGATGTAGTTAACAAATCTAAAAACCTTTCTGATGTAAAAGCTAGACAAGGTAATACAGGTGAAGTTTTCGTCGGTGGCTTTAAAGTAAAATCGATTAGTGGTGCAGACTCTACAAAACTTAAAATTAAAACAAAAAAGTTTAACTAATTTAAAATTTATTAATTATGGGTACATTAACTCCACAGTTTGGAACAATATTACCATCTCAGAAGCAAGAGCTTTTAAATAGCAATTATTTAAAGTTCAACACTGGAGGTGCTAATGATTTTATCCAACAGTATTTACCAGAGGTCTACGAAGCTGAAGTAGAGCGTTATGGAAACAGAACGTTATCTGGATTTTTAAGAATGGTCGGTGCAGAAATGCCAATGACCTCTGACCAAGTAATCTGGTCTGAGCAAAATAGATTACATATTTCATATGATAACATGACTGCAAACGGTACTGGTACTGTTTTAACATTAAGTGCAACAGCTGGTCAGAACATGGTTATGTCTATAAATGACACTGTAGTTGTATTAGATACAGGTACTGGTGCTTCAGGAAAAGCAATTGTTACTGCTGTAACACCTGGTGGACCTGGTGTCGGTGACATTACAGTACAAGCATGGGACGGTAATCAGTTTACTCTTGCAAACAACTTTAATTCTGGAAGTCTTAAGGTATTTGTTTACGGTTCTGCATATAGCAAAGGAAGATCAACTGCTGGAACAGGTGCTGACGCAACTAGAGTTTCTGTTGATCCTTCTTTCACGCAATATGCTAACTCACCAGTTATTATTAGAAACCAATATGTAGTAAATGGTTCTGATATGGCGCAAATCGGTTGGGTTGAAGTTGCTACTGAAGATGGTGCTTCTGGATACTTATGGTATTTAAAAGCTGAGTCTGAAACTAGATTAAGATTCGAAGACTACCTAGAAATGGTATGTGTTGAAGGTGAATTAAACGTTGCTGCAGGTGCTGGTGCTTATCAAATCGACAAGTTACCAGGTACTGAAGGTTTATTTGCTGCTATCGAAGGAAGAGGTAATGTTGAAGTAGGATTTACTGCTGCAACTGGTATTTCTGATTTTGATGAAATTCTTAAAAACCTAGATACTCAAGGAGCTATCGAAGAAAACATGCTTTTCTTACAAAGACAAACTGCTCTAGATTTTGATGACATGTTAGCTAGCATTTCTGCTGGTGGACAAGGTGGTGTTGCTTATGGATTATTTGAAAATTCAGAAGAAATGGCACTTAACCTAGGATTCTCAGGATTTAGAAGAGGTTCTTATGACTTTTACAAAACTGATTGGAAATACTTAAATGACGCTTCTACAAGAGGTGCTATTACAGGTATTAACTCAATCGAAGGTGTATTAGTACCAGCTGGAACTTCTACAGTTTATGATCAAGTTTTAGGAACTAACATCAGAAGACCTTTCTTACACGTTAGATATAGAGCTTCTCAAGCTGACGATAGAAGAATGAAGTCTTGGGTGACTGGTTCTGCAGGTGGTGCGTTTACTTCAACTCTTGATGCTATGGAAATCAACTTCCTATCAGAAAGATGTTTAGTAACACAAGCTGCTAACAACTTTGTATTATTCAAAGGAGTATAATTTTTTATAAGGTAAGGGCGCTTCGGCGCCCATATACCTTTAACTTATTTAATTTTATTATATCATGACAAAAAAGAAAAAAGAAGAAAAGGTTGTAGAAGAGCCAGTGGCTGTTGCAGAACCTAAAAAAGAAACACCTAAGGTTGTAAAACCTGAATGGGAAGTAAAAGATAGAACATATCTACTAAAAGGAAATAAAACACCTTTAACATTGACAATACCAGGTAAGCATACAAGAAAACATGCTTTATTATGGTTTGATCCAAAGACACAGAAACAAAGAGAAATAAGATATGCTACCAATATGTCTTCACCACTTGCAGATGAGCAAAAAGGAGAAGCAACTCTTGGGCATATTATTTTTAGAGATGGTAGACTTGATGTGCCAGCAAAAAATATTGCTTTACAAAAACTATTAAGTCTATATCACCCTTTAAAAGATAAAATGTATACTGAATTTAAACCAGTTCAAAACGCAGAAGATGAACTTGAAACTATTGAGTGGGAAATCGATGCTTTAAATGCTGCTAGGACAATTGATATTGATCAAGCAGAAGCAATAATGAGGGTTGAACTAGGATCTAAAGTTGGTTTAATGAGCTCTAAAGAAATAAAAAGAGATTTACTTTTATTCGCTAAAAGAAATCCAAAGTTATTTATTGAATTAGCTAGAGATGAAAATGTAATGCTTAGAAACTTAGCTATTAGAGCTGAAGAAGCTGGTGTTATAACATTGTCGCAAGACCAAAGAACATTTTATTGGGGTTCAAATAATAGAAAGTTGATGAATGTACCGTTTGATGAAAATCCATACTCGGCATTTGCATCTTTCTTGAAAACTGATGAAGGTGTTGAAATCTATAAATCTATAGATAAAAAACTAAATTAACAAGTGATAATAATATAGGGGCAACGCTTGTTGCCTCTGTATTATAATAAAAAAAATATAATGGCGGTAAATGTAAATACAGTATATACTACAGTCTTGTACATATTGAACAAAGAACAAAGAGGTTATTTAACTCCACAAGAGTTTAATAGCTTAGGTGCTCAAGTGCAAGAAGAAATATTTAATTCATATTTTCCAGATGGTAATCAATCAAACCGTCAAGTTCAAAATAATTCAGAAAATAACACTGAATTTTTTAATATTAATAAAAATATAGCTTATAAATTATATCCTTTTGAAAAGGAAGTTGCTTTTACAGTAAACGGTGGCACTTGGCAATATGCTGGTGCTGAAACTATTTATAATATAGGCGACATAATAGCTACATACAATACTACAAGTCCTCAAAACGATGGACCAAGATACGATTCTATCGTTGATATAGTTGATAGAAATGATTATAACGTAATTATTAGATCTAAATTAACTGCTCCTACCAAACAATATCCAATAGGTTTTACTCAAAAAAATGAAGTTGCTTCTACAAGTGGAGCGTCAATAACAATTTCACCTTTACCCGCGAGTGTAAATGTAAATGTATTATTTAAGCCAACACCTCCTGTGTGGGGATTCACTGTTGGTGGTGCTGGTCAATATATATATGATCCAGCTCCTGCTTCTTCAACTGATTTTGAATTAGATATATCAGAGCAAACTAATTTGATAATAGGCATATTAAAATACGCTGGAGTTATAATAAATGATCCAACAGTTATACAAGTTGCTCAGCAAGAACAACAGAAAGAACTACAAAATGAAAAATCATAATGTCTAAAATAACAGAAACTAACGCACAATATTATCAAGGCGCTCAAGGCTTTAGAGGAACAGGAGTTGCTCCTTTTACTGGTCAATCGTTTACAACTACATTTGACACTGATTTAGTTTTTAAAAGTGCTAACGCTTGGGATCCTAATGATGAAAATTATATTTTAAATAATTTTAAATTATACACTAGTGCTACAGGTTTTCCAGGTACTTACACGGAATATACGTCTGCATATACAGTTGTAAATAACACAATTACTATTACTGGAAGCTTGGCTGCAAATATATATATAGTTGTACAACTTAAAACGCTAGATGGCGGTAAATACGGAAATAATGATGCTTATGGTGAAGCTGTAGAAAATAATTATGGTGGATATGAATATGTAAAACTTAATGATATTGTAAACAACTTTATGGTTGGTTATGTTGGAGATGGTAAAGTTATACAGACATGTAAAAAATCTGATGTTGTTTTCTTTGCAAAAAGAAGTTTACAGGAATTTAGTTATGATACATTGAAAAGTATAAAATCATCTGAATTAACTGTGCCATCTACATTATCTTTAATAATACCACAGGATTATGTAAACTATGTTAGTTTTTGCTACATAGATCAATTAGGTGTAAAAAGGCCTTTATATCCAGCTAATAATTTAACTACAGATCCATATTATACCTTTATACAAGATGTGCAAGGTGTTCCAACTCAAGATAATTTTGGTGAAAACTTAGAAGGCACATCTATAACAGAAGAAAGATGGAAAGAAGCTAATACTAAATTATTAAATGGTGAATGGTATCGTGATTTTGATTATTATGGTTATGCTAATCCAGATTTATATAGTTTAAATGGGCCATGGAACTGGGGTAGATTATACGGTTTAGACCCTACATTATCTCAAGTAAACGGTTGGTTTGGTATTGATGAAAGAGAAGGTAAGTTTACTTTTTCTAGTAATTTAGTAGATAAACTAATTGTATTAGAATATATTTCTGATGGACTTGCTTACGATTTAGATACTAAAGTACCTAAAATGGCAGAAGAAGCGATGTATAAAAGTATACTATATAACATTGTATCGACAAGAGCTAATCAACCAGAATATTTAGTACAAAGATATAAAAAAGATAGATATGCGGCTTTACGTAATGCTAAAATAAGATTATCTAATATTAAATTACCAGAGTTTACACAGATTATGCGTGGTAAATCTAAATGGATAAAACACTAAAATTTAATGGCAAAAATAGTTAATAACTTCATTAAGGGTAGAATGAACAAAGATCTTGATGATCGTTTAGTTCCCCAAGGTGAATATAGAAACTCTGTAAATACTCAGATAAGTAAATCTGAAGGTCAAAACGTAGGTGCTTTAGAAAATTCTATAGGAAATACTGTTTTAAAAAACGCTGATTTTAGAACTATACTAGGTATTAATGATCTTGTTTCTATTGGTGTTTTTCCAGATGAAACGAATAATAGAGTTTTTGTATTTTTAACTAATAAAACTAGTGGATCATACGATCCATTAGCTGCACATTTTTTAATGATGTATGATGTTGGAGCTGACAATTATAGTATTTTATTAAAAGCTGTATGGTTAAATTTTGCTATATCAAATCCTATTACAGGAGTTAATTTATTAGAAAATTTATTATTTTGGACTGATAATAGAAATCAGCCAAGAGTTATAAACGTAAATACAGCTATTAATGATCCAGGTTTTTATAAAAATGAAGATTTAGTTTCAGTGTCTAAGTATTATCCATATCAACCTATTGAATTATATAGACACTCTGCTGATTTAACTTCAACAGTAGCTACCCCTAATTATGAAACAACTATGTATGATGTTACTAGTTTATCATACCCTGATGGTGGTAGTGGAAAAGTTTTAGGCGCATTTGTTGCTCCAACATCAACTTTATATTTAGACAAAGGAACTATACAAGGTACAATAAGAAACGGTATGAAAGTTGCTTACGTGGACTCCGTATTAAATAAAATTGTAGACACAGGAACAACCGTGAATAATGTTGACTATGATTTTTCTGTAACTCAAGCAGAAATAACTACCTCGTCAAATGTTACAGGCGTATCTGGTAATGATATTGTTTTTGCTTTTGAATTTAATCCTTATTACGAAGAAGATTATGCTGGTGATAAAGATTTTTTAAAAAAGAAGTTTGCTAGATTTGCGTATAGATTTAAATATAACGATGGCGAATATTCTATATTTTCTCCATTTACTCAAGATTGTTTTATTCCAAAACAAGACGGTTATTTTATGTATGACGTTGAAAACGTTGATGGAAGTGCTCCTGGACCAAACGCTCCAATACCTATTGAATTAACAGATGAAGAAGATACATTTAGATCTACTACTGTTGAATTTATGGAAAACAAAGTAGATAAAATAATACTTAGAATACCTTTACCTGCTGATGCTGATAATTTAGTTAGTAATTTTAATATTTCAGAATTAGATATATTATATAAAGAATCAGATGGTATTGCAGTAAATGTTATAGATACAATACCAGTTTCAAGAATAGCAAATCAAAGTGGAATAACAGGTGTAGTTAATCCTGGAGCTGGTCCTGCAACTAGTTTTACAATAACTAATTTAACAGGAACTCCGAGAATAGGGTCAATTGTTACAGATAATTTAGGACAAATAACTGATTTTCCTACATTATTAAGTATTGATTCAGCTGGTACAATTACTCTTTCAAGTACTCAAACATTAGCACTTAATACTGTTTTAACTTTTGGTGAAGCAAACATATTTGAATATGAATATGAATCTAAAAAACCATATAAAGTTTTACCTGAAGCAGATTTGTTAAGAACATATGATAAAGTACCTGTTAAAGCATTGTCACAAGAAATTATAAGCAATAGAGTTGTATATGGTAATTTTCAAGATAAACATACACCTCCTGCTAGTTTAAATTATAACTTAGGTGTAAGTGCAAAAGAAAATTTTAGTTTAGGTTTAGGTACCGCACAAGTTGATGCAGCTGGTTATTCTTCAGGCGTAAATCAAATACCTTATAATACTGCTACATTAGTAGGATATTTAAACAACGGAGCTATTATAACAGGACCAGGTATACCAGTTGGTACAGTTATTACAAGTTTTGACCCATTAGGAACAATAGATATAAGCAATGCTACGACAGGAGCTGGTGTCGCTGGTAATGTTTTAAATTTTTCTGATCCTGGAACTGTACAAGATACTACAAGTGTTGTAGAATATCCTAATCATACTTTGAAACAAAATAGAAACTATCAAGTAGGTGTAGTATTATCTGATAAATATGGTAGACAATCTACTGTTGTATTGTCTAGTGAAGAAGGTTCTACAAGTTTTAATAATGAATTATTTAAAGGATCTACTGTGTTTTCTGATTATATAGATGAAGGTGTAAATCAATTAACTTGGCCAGGTAATTCTTTAAAAGTATTGTTCAACGAAGGTATTAGTCCATCAGCTGCAAATCCATCAACTTTGTGGCCAGGTGTTTATAATGGTGATTCATCATCTGCTGATTATAATCCCCTTGGTTGGTATAGTTATAAAATTGTAGTTAAACAAACAGAGCAAGAATATTATAATGTTTATTTACCGGGTGTTATGGCTGCGTATCCAGATGATCCATTAAAAGAATTAAATAAAACATCTCACACTGTATTAATAAATGATAATATAAATAAAGTTCCTAGAGATTTAACAGAAGTAGGACCTGAACAAAGACAATTTAGAAGTAGTGTAGTTTTACATGGAAGAGTGCAAAACTTAAACAGTAGTGTGGTTACAGCAAATAATTCTCAATTTTATCCAGGTAATTTTGACGATGTTGTTTCTGCTATAGCTACTGACAATGATTTATTTGATGGAGCTAATCAACCAGGATTTGAACCTGCTACAGAGTTTTATAATGTAGCATCTGATCCTTTAATTGCAAGAATAAACACTCCTTCTAAAAGATTTGGTATACAAGCTGTAATTGTAACAGCTACAGCTACAGGTGTTAATGGAGCTGGTCCTAATTTTAGTTTTAATATTAATCCAGCTACTATTTCACCAACAAATGGTATAGTTCCAGGTCAAAAAATTACTGGACCTGGTATTCCTGACAATTGTACGGTAGTAAGTAATGTGGCTGGTACAATTTCTATCAATAACCCTAGTGGTCAATTAACATCTACTAGTAATTTAGATATTATTACTTTTTCACCAACACCGTTTAGAAATGGAGGTTCAACTTTACCTACAGTTCCTAGAATCGTAAATATGCCTCAACTAGCTGTAATGGAAACTGATCCTATAACATCTAATTTAGACATATTTTGGGAAACATCTACAGCTGGTTTAATTAGTGAATTAAATGAGGCTATTGCTAATGACACTGCCTCCGCAGTTGATTTTAGTAGTTTTAATACCAGCGTTTTTACAGAAGGTTTAGCTGTTGGAGGAAATATATTATCTGCTAATTTTAATTTAGTAGATCAATTTAACAACCCTATATCTTATGTAGCAACAACTCCAGCTCAATTACAATTAATAAGCGTAGTTGATGGTGCTGGAAATACAATAGGAATAGGACCAGGTAATCAGTTTGAATTAATAGAAACTCCTGCTTCTAGTGGTTTTTACAATATAAAATTCAATGGTGTTCCGGTGCCGTCGTCTCCACCAGCTGCTTTGTATTATAAAAATAATTTTAATTTAAATACTTATGTGTTTGAATTTTTAGCTACTATAAATGGAGTAGGAACTACACTAGTAAAAGCTCCTGTTAATTTACAAAATGAAACACCTGTAATTGGTAGTAAAGCATGTCCAGGAAATTTAACTTGGAATGGTGGTTATCCTACATCTCCAATTACCGGGGCTATAGTTTCTTTTAGAAATGGATCATCAGGACTTACAGTTTATGGATTAGGTATGAGTGCTGATTTTACAGTTGTTAATAGTTCTGGAGTTGATTTTAAATCTTCTTTTGTTATAACTACATCTGATTTATTAAATGAGTTTGTAGTTCAACTTGGATTTAATGGTTCAGCTACTGTTCCAGACGATGTTTATACAGTAGTTATAACCGCTACAGATGCAGGTGCAGCAACAGTATCATGTTCGTTTAACCTAACAGTAAGTAATAGTATTTGTAGAAAATATACATTTACTGTTCCAGGAGGCGGAGCTACTGTAAATTATACTGGTTGTGGTGGTGGCTCTCAAACAAACGATTATTTACCAGATAGCGCAGGTCCTCAGTTCTTATGTTCTGAAACCGTACCTACATCTACACCAACTATAACGTTTACAGATGCTGGTTCATGTTAATAATATAAAAAACAAGTAATAATAATAATATGCCCGCTTTAATAGAAGTAAAATACTTTAATTCTTTTGTTTTAAAAAAGACTATAGATGGATCATCAAATGTTGTTTGGAACGGATCTACAGGTATTCCTAATGCAAAAGGTGGTTATCCACAATCAGCAAGCACAAATGATAATCAATGGGCTATTGAAGAGTCTAGAATAAACGGTGGATACAACAACACGTCTGTTTCTTTTGGCGCTAAAGCTTATTTAGTTGAAGAAGAGCCAAATGGAGCTGTTAGAGGCAATAGTATGATATATTCTGGAATATTTAATTCTAGAACTGGTATAAACAATACAAATGTTTTTTCTGTAGCAGATAATATAACTAGATCAGTTGATCCAGCAAATGGTAGTATACAAAAATTATATGCTGAAGACACTAATATAACAGTATTTCAAGAGCAAAAGGTTAGCATGGCATTAATAGATAAAGATGCTATATATTCTGCTGAAGGTGGAGGCGCTGTTACAAGTAGCAACTTAGTAATAGGAGCTATTCAACCAGTATATGGTGAATATGGTATAAGTAAAGATCCTACTAGTTTTGCTGTATATGGTGGTTATAAATATTTTACAGATAAAAATAATAATGTAGTATTGCAATTAGCAGGTAAAACACTAAAAGAAATATCAGCTTTTAATATGATAGATTATTTTAGAGATACTTTAGGTAATACTATAAATGTAGGTAGCATAGAAGGTACTATTTTAGGTGGTTGGGATATACATAATAAACAATATGTATTAAATTTAAAAAGAAACAATGTATCTTTCCCTAACGACACTAACTATCAAACACTAAGTTGGGACGATTCAGTAAAAGGTTGGACTAGTTTTTATACTTATAACCCAGATAATATATTTAGTTTAAGAAATAATTTTTATACAATACATAAAGGAGCTATTTGGAAACATTATGAAGGTGCAAGAGCTAATTACTACGGAGTTAAATATGATTCTTCAATTACTTTTGTATTTAATCCATCTCCTAATATTTCTAAAACATTTAAAACTATTGAATACGAAGGTGATAATGGTTGGGAGGTTGAAAGCTTTGTGTCTGGTTTAACAGGAGTAGATTCAAGATCAAGTGGTTGGGATACTACATTTGATAGAACAAACTCTGTATTAAGTTATTATGGTGGTCAATATGATTCAAACAATGTTTCTTATGGACAAGTAGGTTTTGGAGCACTACCACTTTATCACGCAGGGTTTACAAGAAAAGAAAATAAATATGTTGCTAATCTTATAAATAATTCACCAGAAGTTTATAATGTTCCAGGTGAAGTTATATTTGGGCAAGCAATATCAGGAATAAAAGGATTTTTTGCAACAGTAAAAATTAAAACAGATACCGTTACAGACAGAGGCGGTGAAAAAGAATTATTTGCTGTAGGCACAACTTATATAGGAAATAATGGGTATTAATAATAAAATTTTAACAAAATGGCTATAGGTGCAATTATAGGCGGCGCTGTTAGTATTGCAGGTGGAATATTTGGCGCTAGTAGAGCTAAACGCGAAGCTAGACGTAGAGAGCGTGAAGCAGGTAGACTACAAGGTAAGCTAGATAGACTTGAAGCTAATAGACAAGAAATAATAAATCCTTACGAAAATGTAACGGATTTAAGTTCTATGCTATCTAATCCTTTTGCTAGTTTATCAGTTGCTACTCAGGCGGCTGAAATGCAAATGGAACAAACAGATATTGCCTTAGCTAATACATTAGATACAATCAGAGCTACAGGTAGTGCTGGTAGTGCAACTGCACTGGCTCAAGCAGCATTACAAGCTAAAAAAGGTGTTGCAGCAAGTATTGAATCTCAAGAAGCTGCAAACGAAAAAGCTAGAGCGCAAGGTGAAGCTACACTACAAAGACAACAAATGGCTGAAGCTCAAAGAATACAACAAGCTGAAGTAGCAGGCGAACAATTTGTATTTGGTCAAAGAGAACAAAGAGAAATGCAGCAATTAAATAGATTATCTAATCAAATTGGTGCACTACGTGGAGCCGCTGCTCAAGCAAGAGCTGATCAAACTGCTGCAATAACCGGAGCAATTGGTGGTGCTGCTGATATGTTAGGTAGTGCTAACTGGGGTGGTAGTGGCAGTGTTGTAGATTAATAAATAAATTATAATGGAAGATAAAAACATAAAAATCAATCTGTTTATAAAGCAATTAAACAAGAGTAATGCACTTGGTTATAATAAGCAATATGTTGCTAGTCACGCTGATTATAATTTTAAAATATTAGATAATGCTTACGAAGGTACTGGTAGAGTATATGCTAAATTAAAAACAGCTATACAAAACAATACTTGTGTTGACCCTACTTGTTATACTGAAAATCAACAATTAAAATATTTAATGGAAGCTCCACAAAAATCTATGGATTTTATTACTAATGTAGGGTCTCAATTAAGTATTACAGAAGATACATATTATGATGTTAATCAAGATTATAAATATGCTGTTGCGTACGCTGTATTAACAGGTAAACCTACCTTTGCTAAAAGCGATGGATATAATATATCTTTATATTTAAATACAGATGGTAGCCAATCAATAGTATTTGAAGGACCAATGCTTGAACAACCATTTATTATTAATAACGACGCATTAGATGCTTTACTAGAATCAGGCACAGATATAGTTGCAGAAACTCCAGATATAAACAAAGACATGCTTAGATTGTTAAGTGAAGTTGGTGTAATGGCTGGCGGATCAACTAATCCAGAAACAGGTGAATTAATGCCTGGAGCTAAAATAGCAGAAGAGTTTGTAATGAAAAATTCTGATGGTAGTTTTGATTATGAAATTATAGATATAGGTAATGGTAAAGGCAGAAACTTACTTAAATATGATTTAGATAAAATAGAAAGAAAAGTAACACCATTTATAAATGCTGAAGTAGCGGGTTTATTAAGCTCAGAACAATCAGTAGTTGCAGCATGGAATGTATTTATCGGCGCTGGTACTAGTGTATCAGAAGATGATCAAATGGCTCAAAACGCTAATGCTGGTTTTGTAGCTTGGTCATATGAAAAAGACCTGCCGTTAATGCAAGATAAAAAAGAATTATTTATGGTTAAATATAAAGAGTACTTTATGAATAACTATTTAAAACAATTTACTACAAATCAAATACCTACAGTACAAGCTGATGCAGCTGTGTTTGATTTAGAAGAAGGTAAAAGAAAACAAGCTCAAGCTTTTATTAAAGCTAATCCACCTAAATAAAATTAAATGACAGAAGAAGAATTTTTAATGTCTTTGCCGCAAAGTCTTAAGCCAAATGAAAAATTAAAAAGACTTGAGCAGTGGAGGCAAGAAAATCCTCAACCTGAAGTTGAAGAAGTTGTAGAAGAAGAAACACTTAATAATGAAGCTATAGAAAAAGAAAATAGAATAAATTTATTATATGAAAAATATAATCCAGCAGCTTCAAAGCCTTTTATGCCTACTAAACAAGAAGAAGAAGCATATAATACAGCTTTAAATGTTAGTGTTGAAGAAAAAGCTGCTTGGTTAGATAAAAATACTAGAATAGATCAAAGTTATAGTGATGTTGATACTTCAGAAGGTTTTGATGCTGCGGCTGATTTTTTAACATTTGGTTTATTTGATTTTGATGAAGAAGCTGAGCGCACTGAGCAAATGCAGAAGGATAAAGAATTACAAATATTTAAATTTAATCAACAAAATAAAGATTACTTAAATGCTATAGAAAACCTATCTTCTAACAAAAATTTAAATAAAAAGCAAAAAGCTGAACAATTAAAAAAAATACAACCTCCAGCGTTAGTTATAGAAAAAGAAGTAGAAGATGTTATAGTTGATGTTGAAACTGAGTGGAGAGATAATGCTGTTACTTGGTCTACAATGGATGAGGCAGATGTTAGAGCTCAATTTGATAGTGATAAAGCTTTTAATGATTACAAAAGATTTATGAAGCTGGATGATGAAATTAACAATCTTCAATCATCATTACGAGGCATGACAAATAAACAGGGAATGCCGTATGGTAATATGCGTACTAAATATAAAAATACATTAACTCAAATAAATGAATTAATGTCTGAAAGAGGTGCGATAATAAAACCTTATAATGAAGCTAAAGACAAAGAAGCGGATAAAATAGATTCAGGTTTATTCAGTAATAGAATAAAATATAGAACTCAACAAGAGGTTTCACCTTCTGCTTTAGCTGTTGCTGAAACTTATTTACCAACAGATTTTTCTGGTATAACAGATGAAAATCAGTTAGATGAAGTCATGAAAGAATCATATAGAGAGTATGTAAAAAATGACGAAATCTTAAAAACAGCATGGGATAATATTCAAAAAGCAGCAGCTGTTGATATAAAAAAATACCAAGATGAAGTTTTAAAAACAGCTGATTTAACTACTCAAGAAGGTGTAGATGAAGCTAATGCTAAAGTAGAGCAATATGCTAAATCTATAACTTTAGATAAATTTGAAGGTTCTGCAGCTTACAAAAAAAGATTAACTGACTTAGGTACTGTTATGGATAGAGCAATGTCTCAAACTAGCACTGCTTATAAAAGATCACAAGATAATTTTCTGAATTTTACAGACATGTTAAGAGGAGGTGAAGAAGATTATATACCTTTTAATGACACTTTAGCAAATGCAATAGAAGCTCTTACAAAAGGAACTATTAATATATATCAATCAGGTAAAAAATCACTTGCTAGTATAGAGGCTAAAGGAGTAAGAATGTCTCAACGTAAAATAGATGAAATAGATGAACGAGTTAAATCAGGTGAAATTTCAAAAGAAGAAGGAGAAAGACTTAAAACAGAGAAACGTGTTGACAGAGGAGATTTTAAATCTTTGATGGATAACTTAATGGAAGATAAAGAAGATGTTGAAAAGTTGTTTGATAGTATTGCTAAAACTGAAGAGTATATTGGTTTATTTAATGCCGCGGATTTATCTGATGGTATTAGTTTTCAAGATGCTATATTTACAACTTTTGAAGCTTTACCTCAAATTGGTTTAGCCGTAGGTGGAACGCTTACTGGTAATCCTGTTTTAGCAGGTTTAGGAACGGCGGCTATGTTTATTCAAATGTATGGAGATAATTATTGGTCTGCATATCAAGAAGGTATATTAAAAGAAGCTAAAGCTAAAGGTATTGATTTAAATGCTATGGATCCAGAAGAAAGAAGGCTTTTTGAAATAAACTCTTTAAATGAAGGTAAACATGCTAATATGGCTACTTCTGCAGCGTTTGCAGCTGTAATGACTGCGGCAGAGCAACTTGGTGCTAATAAAATTTTAAAGAAAACAGAAGAAGCTCTAGGTTTAGGAACTGATGGCTTAGTTTCTTTTTATAAAGGTTCATGGAAAGATAGTGGTGAAGCATTATTAAAAGGCGCTTTACGTAAAGGAGAGGCTGGTTTAACAGAATTTGCGACAGAATGGTCTCAAGAAGTATTGGGACAAGTAAGTACCGCTCTACAAGGAGGTGGAAATTTAAATAGTTACTTGGATTGGGGTGCTTCATTAGAATCTGGTAAAGCAGGTGGTGTAGTTGGTGTAATGATACCATTTGGTACAAGCGTTGCAACTCAAACAGCAGTTGAAATAAGAAATATATCTCGTGATGTAGCAATTAATTTTGCTCCTGATTCTAAATATGGTAAATTTTCTTTAGAAGTAGAAAAGTTTTTTGACACAGCGCAAACAAATCTTGATAATAAACTAGCAAACAATGAGTTAACTGAGCAAGAATATAAAGAAGAATCTCAAACATTAGCAGATACTCGTAATTCTAGTTTAAAAATAGATCCTTTAGCTGATAAAAATATTAGAACAAGACAATTAGATTTAATGGTTGAGCGTAATAAATTAATGCGTGAAATAAAATCTATAGACGACGCAGATCTAACTGTAGAACAACAGCAAAGATTAGATGAAGTTAAAAAACAATTAAAAGACGTCGTTGCTGAGCAAAAATTATATTCTACTTCTGGTAAAATAAGAAAAATTATACAAGACTCTGGACCAAAAGATGCTGATGGAAACCCAATGATTGAGTTTAGAGATGTTCAAACAGCTGAAGAAGCTCAAGAAGTTGCTGATCAATTAGAAAAAGAAGGTTATACCAGAGCGGCTGCTAGTGAATCTCATGGGGTTCAAATGGTTAATCCAAAAACTGGAAAAGAAGTTTTACTTATAAATAATGAAGTAGCTTCAGGTAAAGGTGATTTTATAGGTAATGTAAATGTAGGTGCTCATGAATTTTTACACAGTGTTTTAAAGAAAACTTTAGATTCAAATCCAAAAGCAGCAGCTGAAATGAAAGCTGAAATGGATAAATATTTACAAAATATAAACGTTGAAGGTTTAGAAGCAGATTCTGAATATGCTAAAAATTTAACTTTATATTTAGAAGATCCTAATTCAGCTGAAGAAGCTTTAACATTATTTGCTGACGGATTAGCAAATGGAGATATTGTTTTAAATGAAGGAGCAATACAACAGTTTAAAGATTTTTTAAGAAGGTTAATGCAATCTTTAGGCTTAAAAAATATAGAATTTAATACTGGTCCAGATGTTGTTAATTTTCTAAAAGATTATAATAAAAGTATTGAAAAAGGAAAGTTAACTAAAGCTCAGAAAAAATTATTATCAAAAGCAGCAACAGGCGATATAATAACTAGAGAGTCTAGAAGAGGTATAGCATCGAGTCAAACTAAAAAATCTTTGGCTAGAGAAGAACTACCACAAGCAACTAAAGATTATATGGAGTTGGACAATGAAATTCTTCAGCAAGGTTTAAATGACGCTATACAGAATAAAACTGATCAACAATTTCCATTAGCTCAAGCTGTTGTAGAAAAAAACTGGCCATTAATAAGTAAATCATTAAATATTAACAATGAAGCAGAAATGAATGCTGCTAAAGAAGTTGTTATTGATCAAATATTAGGGCAATTTGAAGGTTCTGGCCAAGGCAAGTACGGTCCAAGAAACACTAGCGCGCTGTCTGGTTTTTCATTAGAAGGTGGAGCACAAGTAAGTACATATTTAGCTGAAACAATTAGAACTAGAAAACCTGAAATAGATGCTGCTATAGCTGATAGAACAGCAGGTCCAGGCATAGATGTATCTACTGTCGGTGATGCAGTTGTAGAAACAACAGAAGCTGCAGATACAGCTAAATTAGGTAAAAAACCTAGTGAAACTTCAGGTTTAGATGTTGAAACAGAAACTAAAATAACTGAAGCAGTTGATAAAGCTTACAAAGGTAAAGATATTAAGTTTGCAGAAACAAGAAATATACCTAAAGAAGTAGCTGATATATATGCAGAAGAATTTGGTATTAACCCGCAAACTATTACTGATAAAACAAGGAATTTTCAAAAAACAGATTCTGAAGGTTTAACTAAAGCAAAACAATTTTTACTTAAAAATGCTAAAGATGATTTTGCTAGACTACCTAAAACAAAAGATGATTTTGGTAAAGGAACATTTGTACCTAAAAATGTAAAAGATGCTTTATATACTAACGATAAACTAACTGGTTCATTAAAAGATTACATAGATCTTATAAGAACTAAACCAGAAAAACCAATATATAGGGATAGAGTTGGTCAAACTATTAGAGGTTTATTAGGTTTACACATACGTAATCGTATATTAGAAACAGCTCAACCAGTTCAAGCTAAGCGAGTACAGCAAGGTGCTAAATTTGCTAGAGCTAGAAAAAAACAATTTAAAGTTCCTTCGCCAGACGCTAACGGTAAGAATTTAATAGAAGATATGGTTAAAAATACTACTGTAAAATTTACAGATAGTAAAGGTATAGAACAAACAATTAAAGGTCCATTAAATCCTAAAAATAATATACATAGAGAATTTTTACAAGATTTTATAGAAAACCAAGCTTGGAAATATGTTGATATATCTATTTTTAACGCGGCAAACTTATCTAATGCTGGTAATAGACCAGATTTAATATCAAAATATAATCAATTTTTTAGTGGCGATCAAAGAAAAGCTATATTTTCAAGAGCAAAATCAAACATGGAAAGAGCTAGAGGAACTGAAACCAAGGCTCAAAAAGAAAAATCTAGAAAAATAAGAATAGCAGTAGGAGATAAAGGAACTGATTTTTTAAAAGACATGAGCACCGCTAAGTATAAGAAAAAAATAGAAGATAATTACGATGGTGTAGAATTTATTTTAAATGATTTTGCTAATATGGTTAAAAAAGTTCCAGGATCTGCATTGGTAGCTCAAGCGTTGTTTTTTGGACAGGCAAATTCAAGTGGGCACATGGTAAGACAGTTTGCTATGCCTATAGGTGCTTCTAAATCTTATATTAATAACGAAGGAAGAAGAGTTAAAGAGCATGTGTGGCCTGCTAATAGTGTAGCGCCATTAATGATGGAGGCAATACTAAACGATACTGTTAGTGATTTAATGCCTAGCATACGTAATAATTATTTTCAAATAGGTATATCAAAAATACAAGATAATAAATTAAAGGATACTTCTGGTGAATACGGTTCTATTTATAATTTAACTGCAGAACAAGTTGTAGAATATAATGATGCTCTTCAAGATTCTTTAAATAATAATAATCCTAGTTTGCTTAAAAGTCCTTTATTAAGATATTTTAATAATAAAGTTAATAATAATAGAAACGGAGGTTTACCTGGTTTAAATAGTAATGAGCTAATTGTTAACGGTAAAACAGTAGCAGAAACTTATACTATGCAACTGCCTAAGTCTGATCAAAATGCAGATAACATATTTTATCAAAACGAATTAACATATCTAGTTTTAACAGGTGAAATAGATCAAGCCACAGCTGTTAGTAAATTAAAAACAGCTTTATCAACAAATAATGCTAAAGCTAGTAAAGCAAGAGTTAATTCTGAAATAGCAAATGATATATTAAAACCTGATATGAGAGCAGAAACTCAAAAAAGAATTATGACAAATTCTTTAAACACAAGAGTTAATGCTAGTAAAATAAACCCTGAGCAAAAAGGTATTAGCGTTTTTGATTTTGATGATACACTGGCTAAAACAAAAGAAAAAGTTATAGTTGAAATGCCTGATGGTAAAACAAAGGAAATATCTGCTAGTGAATTTGCTCAGCAAGCTGATCAATTAACACAAGATGGCGCTACGTTTGATTTTAGCAATTTTGATAAAGTAGCAAAAGATACTAAAGAAGGACCATTAGCAGACGTCGCTAGAAAACGTCAAGGTAAGTTTGGATCTGGAGATATATTTGTTCTTACAGCTCGCCCTCAAGCATCTGCAACAGCAATTAAACAATTTTTAGATGGAATAGGTATAAATATACCTCTTAAAAATATAACTGGTTTAGAAGACGGATCTTCACAGGCTAAAGTTGATTGGATTTTAAATAAAACAGCTGAAGGTTATAATGATTTTTATTTTGCTGATGATTCATTAGCAAATGTCAAAGGTGTAAAAGCAATTTTAGATGCGGTAGATGTTAAAAATGATGTATATCAGGCCAAACAAAGCAAGGCTCGTAAATTAAATAAAGACTTTAATAAACAACTAGAAGAAGTTACTGGTAAAGAAGCGTTTAAAAAATATTCTGATGCTAGAGCAAGATTAGAAGGTCAGCAAAAAGATAAAGGATTATTTAAAAGATTTATTAATCAATTTAAAATTACACCATCAGCTGATGACTTTATGGGACTATTATATGCTTTTGCAGGTAAAGGCGAGCAAGGTAATAAACATTTAAAGTTTTTAAAAGATAACTTAATTGATCCTTATAATAAAGCAGAGCAAGAATTATTATCAGCTAAAGTAAGAGTTGCTAATGATTTTGCAGCATTGAAAAAACAGTTTCCAAACTTAAAAAGTAAAAAAGGTAAAAATCCTTTATTAGAAGAAATAGGTATTGGACCATATACTAAATCTCACGCTGTAAGAGTTTACAACTGGGCTAAGCAAGGATTAGAAATACCAGGCATGTCTAAAAGAGATGTTGATGCTTTAGTTAAAGCGGTAGAACAAGATAATGAACTTAATGTATTTGCAGATGAATTAGGGCTTATACAGAAAGGTGAAAAATATCCAGCACCAGAAGCAAACTGGTTAGCAGGTGACATTAAAACAGATATACTTAAAGGTTTAGATACTACGTTTAGAAAAAAATTAATGGCTGAGTTTAATCAAAATTCAGATATTATATTTTCTAAAGAAAACTTAAATAAAATAGAATCTATATATGGTTCTAAATTTAGAGAAGCATTAGAAGATTCTTTACGTAGAATGAAGTCTGGCAGCAACAGACCAGTGTTTGTAGGAAGTGGCGCTCGTATTGTAAACGAAATGATGGACTGGTTAAACAGTTCTGTTGGTGCAGTTATGTTCTTAAACATGAGATCTGGTTTACTACAAATGATTTCTAATGTAAACTTTATAAACTGGGGTGATAACAATATATATAAAGCTGCTAAAGCATTTGCTAGTAAAGATTATTTTCCAACAGTGTTGAAGTTAATGAACTCTGATTATCTTGTTAACAGACGTGATGGTTTAAAGATAAATGTAAATGAAGCAGAACTTGCAGACGCCGGTAGAAAAGGTGGTATAAAAGGTATGATTAACTATATACTTGATAAAGGTTTTGCTATTACAAGAATAATGGATACTCTAGCTATTGCAACTGGTGGTGCTACATTTTTTATAAATAGAAAAGCTGCTTTACAAAATAGAGTTAATGAGAAAACTGGCAAACTATATACTGAAGCTGAAGCAGAGCAACAAGCGTTTGATGATTTCTATGCAATAGCAGAAGAAACACAGCAGTCGAGTAATCCAAGTAAAATATCACAACAACAAGCTAGTTTTGCTGGTCGTATTATACTTTCGTTCCAAAACGTAACAATGCAGTATAATAGGAAAACTAAAAAGTCTATACAAGATTTATATAACAGACGTAAGAAACCTGGTATGACTCAGCGTGAAAGTGATTTAAGTAACATGTCTAGTATTATATATTATGTCGGTATGCAAAACTTGTTATTCCAAGGATTACAACAAGGTTTATTTGCTTTAGCATTTGATGATGATGAAGAAGATAATGAAAAAGAAAAAGCTAATGCAGCAGATATAATAAACGGCATGTCTGATTCTTTATTGTTTGGGCTTGGTTTTGGTGGCGCAATAGTTTCTACAGTTAAAAATATTTTAATAAGAGTTGCGGATGAAAAAGAAAAGAAAACTACTCAATACAGAGAAATAATATGGGATGTATTTAATCTTTCACCTGTGCTTGATAGTAAAGTTCGTAAGTTAAGAACAGCTGCTAAAACATTTGACTGGAATATGAAAGAAATAAAAAGGCGTGGTTGGAGTATAGATAATCCAGCGTATCTAGCTATATCACAAATTATTTCTGCTACAACTAATTTACCTATTGATCGCGCGTTGCAAAAATTAAATAATATAAGGCAAGCAACTGACGAGCAGACAAAAACTTGGCAAAGAGTTGCATTATTTTTAGGTTGGTCTGGCTGGAACTTTGGTTTACCATATTGGGGAAGACAAAGTACAATAGATAAAGAAGCTAAAGACTTAGAAAAAATAAAACAAAAGTATAAAAACGATATACGTAAGTTTAAAAATATGGGCTTTACTAAAAAAATCCCATTATCAGGACCGAATGCTATAAAACCAACAGGCGAGCTTGGTGTTGATTATATACAAGTAGAAAGACCTGATGGAACATTGCAGTACTATGTTAAACCTAAAAAATAAATCATGAGTGAAAAAAATATTTGTCTTCTTTGCGGTGGTTACTGTGGGTTGTGCTAGTTCACAATCTATAGGTAAAGATAAATACTATCATTTTGCAGCTGGAGCAACTACTGAAGTTATAGCCAATGAAATGAGTTTACCAGTAGGAACCTCATTTATAGCTGGATTTGCTAAAGAAACCTACGATTATTTAAGATATGGTGGTTTCGATGCTAAAGATTTAGTTGCAACTACATTAGGTGGTATAATTATAAATTACATAATTAAAAAAAAGAATGAAAGAAAAAATAAAAAAATTCGTAGATAAAATACAAGAAGCTTGGAATAAGTTATTATATAAATTAATGTTTAAAAATTATAAATAATGAAGCAACTACTTACATTACTATTGTTTTTAGTGAGTTTTACACTAAATTCACAAAATCTTTTTGAAAAAATATATAAAGATTTCTTAAAATATGGGACTATATATGTAGCGGGTGATATAGATAATCCTAAAGAAGAACCAAAAGATTACTTTGTTAGAACTAATCCTAATGGAAATTTATACTCTGCGCCTGTAGTTGTTGATGGTACAGATTATTATGACTATGATTATAGATATGGATTTGGCATACGTAAATTAGCTAGGTTTGATTATGAAGTAAAAGGTAAACAATATTATGATGGGACAGAAAGTAATGTAGGTTTGTCCGCTACTAACTCACCTGTAAAAGGTTTAGAATATGTATTTCATACAGAAAAAGAAAGATCTAGAGATGAAATATTTAAAAACCATAGATACTTTGTAAAGCATAGTGGTAAAAACCACATGGTTAAATTAGAAAGTAGAGCGCAAGGCAAAGTTGATTTTAAATATAAATCAGCAGAAGTTAGAGCTAAACTACCTATTGGTAAAAAGTTTAGTATATCTGCTGGTGCAATATATCGTACACATGAAAGACCTTATGGTTATAATCCAGTAGAGATATGGTTAAATGAAACAAATGATTCAGGGCAAATTGTAAATCCTTGGTACACGTTAGGTTTTATGTATGGTTATGATGATATATATTATACGCAAGAAGATTCTTTTGGCAATGAAACATCTGATTGGTATTGGATAGATGAAGAAGGTGAAACTGTAGCTTATACAGATTTACAATTCCGTGACACAGTGTTTGCTGAATTAATGAATCGCTATAATCATGAAATATGGGACGATCTAGATGTTTTTGGTGTATTATCACCTGTGCTCGGTTTTGACTATTATCATTATAAAAATAACTTTTGGCTTCATGCTTACGGTTCTTACTTATTACCATATCATAAATATGTAAAAGGTGACGAGGACTTTAGTTATTTAAATAGAAACAACTGGGGGCTTGGTGGTTTAATGCAAGACTCAGAACTTGAACAGTGGGAAGATTATCAAGCTGGTGTGGTATTTGGGTGGAAACTAAGCAAATCAATTGGTGTATTTGTTGAAGGAGAATATACTAAATTTTGGGATAGTAAAATATATAACGGATCTGTAGGATTAAATATAACATTAAAATAAAATGGCGGCACCACAAATAGGAGAAGATACTAAAATAACCGTTGATTTAAAAACAATAGGTTTAATAATTGGAGGAGCAGTAGGTTTTGCTACTCTTTATTTTACGTTGCAAGCAGATATAGCTTTAGCAAAAGAATTACCTGCTCCTGTAATTGACAGAGTAGAATATGATTTAAAAGACGAATTGATACGCCAGACGATTATAGATACTCAAGAAGATGTACAAGAAATAAAAGAAACTATAGAGAAAATAGACGAACGTTTGTACGAGCTGCAACAAAGAGGTAGATAATATGAAATATTTAAACATAATTTTATTATTAATATCATTTAATATATCTGCTCAAGAGTGGATAAATGATGATAATTTTGATAATAAAATAAATGAAAAACAAGCTTTTGGTGATAATCAAACAAAACCTGTGATTGTAGAATTTTACGCTAAGTTTAATGATGCTAATAAATTTGAACAATGGTTAGAGCTAAAAGATGTTATATATTATAGAGCAGATATAGCTACGTGCCCAGCTGCTAAAAAGAAATATAAAGTGCGTATGGCACCAACATTAATTATATTTAAAGACGGTATTAAAGAAACTGTTTTTAAAGCAGGACTAGATTTAATGTTGCCAGTAGATTTAAATGAAATACAAGAAGCAGTTAATGAGGTAAACACTGCGAGTCAATTTTAAAATGAAAAAAAGAAAATTAAATAGCACAAATCCTAAATATTATCCAGTTACAGAGGATCTGGTAAAAGAAAGAAAAGAATTAATAGCTACAATACGTAAAGGCAGAAAACGAAATGTTAAAGTCTATGCTGTATTTAGCGAAATAGAATAATTATGAGTTCACCATTATACGGAAAAATTAGTTCAGCTTGTAAAGCTGCTGCAAAAAGAAAGTTTAGAGTTTGGCCAAGTGCTTACGCTTCAGGTTGGGGTGTAAGATGTACAAGAGCTGGAGGTCCAAGTAAATTTGGAGGTGAAAAGTAATGGCTTACGTACAAAATAATTCACCATTTGCAAAACAAAAAGGTGGCGGTACAACTAAAACTTGTTTACCTGCTTCTAAAATAAGAAGCATGAGTAAAGAGCAAAGAGAAAAACTAGTTAATGCAAAAAAATCTGCAGGAGCTAAAGGTAAATATAAACGATCATCTAAAACAAATATAAAAGGAGCTCGTAAAAAAGGAGCTACATTACGTGACTGGTTTGAAAAAGAAGACTGGAGAAGAGTAGATGATCCATCTAAAAAATGTGGAGAATAATGGAAAATCCTATTAAACATTGTGCTGCTAGTGTGATGCACACTAAAGCATGGAACGATATGCGAGCTAGACAAGCTGCTGTAGCAGGAAGAGGTTCAGGTAACAAAGTAGGTTTAAAGCATGCTGAAGCTAAAAGAACCGCTCCTTTTACTATTAAAGAAGAAGCTTATGAGAAGCAAAATAGAGAAATGAGAGCTGAGCATAAGCGTGATACTGGTAAAACATTAGGTGAAAGACAAACTAAAGGTACTGGTAAACGTAGAGTTTCATTTGCTTGTAGATTTGCTGGTATGAAAGGATCTATGAAAGATAAAAAAGGAGAACCTACTAGATACGCTATGGCATTAAAAAAGTGGGGATTTGGTAGTAGAGAAGCTGCTAGAAATTTTTGCAACAAAAATAAAGAAAAATGAAAATAAGCGCTAATATAACTTATGCAGAAGCAATACACTCTGAAACTGCAAAGCGTAAAGGAATAGATAATACACCAAACCCAACACAAATAGAAGCTATGAAGTTATTAGCTGAAAAAGTGTTTCAACCACTGCGAGAGTGGGTTGGTGGACCAATAAAGGTTAATTCGTTTTTTAGATCACCAGATTTAAACGAAGCCATAGGAGGATCTAAAACTTCACAGCATTGTAAAGGTCAAGCAATTGATATTGATGATGTCTATGGTTGTAAAACTAATGCAGAAATGTATCATTGGATAAAAGAAAACTTAAATTTTGATCAAATGATATGGGAGTTTGGTACAGACACGCAGCCAAACTGGGTGCATGTATCATATGTATCAAAAGAAGATAATAGAAACAAATGTTTAAAAGCCTATAAAGATGATATGGGTAAAACTAAATACAAAGTAATATGAAAAGAAATTTAAATATGCCTGGTTTTAAATTAAAGCATATGAACACTCCATTGTTTGATAAAAAACCTTTACCAGAAGCAAGAAAAGAAAAAACACCTGTTAAACCTACTAATATTTTAACCGCAGATAAAAAACCTTCTTTTTTACATAACAATGGGGTTGTGAGTAGTAGTGGTGGAGAAGTTAATGTTGTAGATAATGATAGTCTAAGATCAGTACAGGCTTTTAAAGATGAAGTTAAAAATTACATGGATAGAAAGTTTAAAGGTAATAATCCTCAGCTTGGTAGTATAACTCCTGAAGAAAATTTTAGAGAGGCAATGGGTGAACTATCAGGAAAATATTTTGATTTAGAAAGAGGTAAGTTAAGAGGTTATCCTACTGATGATGCTGAAATGATAGATGAAAAATTTAAATCTAAATTAAAATCTTATCAGATTTTTAATCCAGAAATGTTTTCTGATAAACAACCAAAAGACGAATAGGATCAAAATATAATGGGCGTACCATACCCAAAGATCCTGTAACCAAGAAAGGGGTCCACATTACGTGAACCCCTTTTTTAATATGTATACATTATTTAATTTTTTATACACATTAGTTGTTGTATGTATAAAAAAGTTATAACTTTTAGCCTTTACCCTTGTTGCAATAACGAGGGTAATTATTACCCGTCACATGCAACGCAGTCTTCCATAGCTTTACTTGCTATATCTCCACGTAGCACTGACTCAGTCCGCATATAGTATAAAGTTTTAATTCCTTTTTTCCATGCATCTAAATGTACTTGATTTATCCATTTAGGGTTTGCTACAGCTGGAAAAGCCAAATTTAAACTAACAGACTGATCTATATATTGCTGTCGTATACCAGCTTGTCTAACTAATTCTAATTGATTTATTTCCTTAAACGTTTTAAATACTTCTTTTGTATCGTCGTCTAATTCTTTTATATCTTGTACTGAACCACCATCTGCTAAGATTTTGTCCCACGTTTCTTTGGTGTTGATTTTGGCTTTTTCCAAAACTTTAACCAACGTAGGATTTTTCCTAATGAACGTTCCTTTAGCTGACTGTTCCGTAAAAACATTAGCCGCCCAGGGTTCAATGCCGGGACTAACATTTCCAGAAAGTTTAGAATTACTAACAGTGGGAGCAATAGCGCGTAAATGGGTATTACGAAAACCAGTACCGACACACCAAAGAGGTTCTCCATAAACATCTGCGAGAGCCATACTAGCTCGTTCAGACTCGATTTTGATTTGACTAAAAATTCTTCTAGTTTCATA